>Ga0335085_10000444_pt1 | contig 118928 bp, 79 predicted proteins | sample Lox_Sample_45_FD_206712 | JGI IMG/M metagenome (GOLD analysis project Ga0335085, IMG submission 206712) | Soil microbial communities from Loxahatchee National Wildlife Refuge, Florida, United States - Lox_Sample_4.5 | ecosystem: Environmental > Terrestrial > Soil > Wetlands | place: USA...
TGGCGATTCCGGAGTCAGGGGCAGGCCCTGCTCCGGGATCTCGTAGCCGTGCACGGCGTCGATCAGAACGGTTAGAACATCCTTGGGCGAAAACTTAAACGTAACCGCTGGCGCGATCAGCTGCGTGTTGTGCTTGGCATAGTTCCGGTACGAACCGCCCCACTCGACCGCGCCATTCACTCGCCACAGCACCGCGCCCTGGTGGTCGAGCGCGCCGCCCAGGTCCACAGTTCCCCGATAAAACTGGTCGCTTCCAAGCGTGACATCTCCGATGACGATCTGACTATCTTGCGGCCGCTTGGAGACGTAGTTGACGACGCCTCCAATCTGTCCGCCGTAGATTGTTCCGCCATATAGCACGGACGCTGGGCCCTTGAGAAACTCGACGCGTTCGATATTCGCCATATCGATGGTGGACATCCAGCCATTCACCATGTGGCCGTCCTTAAGGTACGCGGAACTGCTGAATCCCCGCACGACGAAGTTCGGGACGTTACGACCTGGATCGCCCTGTCCGTTCGAAGCGTTGAAGACGCCAGCGACGGTCTTGCCAACTTCGTACGAACTCTGTGTTCCGCCTAGGTCGTCAAGGATCTGCCGCGTGCGAACCTCGATAGCCTGCGGCACGTCGCGGATTGGCGTATCGGACTTTGTGGCAGTCGTAGAGTCGGGAATGATATAGGCACTGGAGTCTGTCACGTTCACAGTTTGTCGGGCGGACTCCACGTGCATGGTGATCCGGAGTGGTGGGCCTGCGGGCGTCGTCGCCGCCGAGACGGAAACATCTCTCCGAGACTTCTCAAAGCCCTTGTTTTCAGATTGGAGGACATATTGTCCCGGCGCAACACCGGAGAGGGAAAACTGCCCCTGTGAATTCGTCGTAGCCGATGCCACGAGATTGCCGAAAGGGTCGCGCAGTGTAATCCGCGCTCCAATAATTACGCTGCCTGTCGTGTCCTCTACCTGCCCCGTGATAGTTGTTGACCCGGCAGGCTGCTGTGCTCCTGCGACCGACCACGCTACCCCCAGGAGAAACACCAACAGCAATATCGGCACCAGACGACTATTTGTGTCAGGCATGTGGGTCCTCATTTCTTCGAGATATCGTCGTGCTCAGAGAGTTCGGTGACAGAAGTGCCCATGCGGGATACCAGTACCGAACATGGCGTGAATGCCGATTTGTCATCCGATGAGTCATCCTTGATGTGCAAATTCGCGAGCGTGCGAACGAGCAACTTGCCGTGTCTTGCGTTTTTTCCACCAGATGTAAACGCCGGTGTACGAGATCACACCGAGGAAGAGCCCGAAGAGACAGACAAGAATGCGGTAGGGCAGCCAGTCGCGGAGGTCGGCGAAGTGGATGCCCCAAAGCAGATTGAAGATCGAGTTGCCGAGATGTTGGCCACGGGCCAGGTCCACGCTGCGCAATCGGCCCGTGTTGCCATCCACCAGAACGCTGGTGTCCCATCCGTGTCCGCGAAAGTCAATGCTTGACCGCACGCCGTAGGTGTACGCGCCATAGTCGGCGATGTATGCCATGCCATAAGGACGTCGGACTGTGAAGTGATACAAAGATGCCTGTTCGGCGATAGCGCGCTCGCCAGCCTGCTGTGCCTGACGCCAAGTGAGCGCGGGTTTGTCGAGAGGCTTCGCCACCGCGTTCCTCGCGATTTGCTCACTCATGGAGTCGTAGTCGAACAGGTGTTTCATGACCGGCTCATATACTTGAGGCAGGCCGAACATCACGCTCGACCACCCAAAGATAAAAAGCAGAGGCCACAGCCACAGGCCTCCAGCGCGGTGTAGATCGAAGTGCACGCGTGTGGAGTTCGCATTCCACTTAACCTTCCACGCCTGCGTCCAGCGTTGCCAGAACGAGCCTGAACTGCGTGGCAATGTGACATAGAAAGCTACAAAGCAGTCGAGTGTCCAAAGCAACGCAATCACACCCATGAATGTCCAGCCAGTAGAGTTGCCTGTGGCCAGACTTGTGTGCAGGCTGTAGACAAATGGCAGAACTCTCGTCCTCCATGGTCCCGGGTCTCTCCACTGTCCTTCCATAACTGATTTGCCGAGAATTGCGCCGGTGTAGGGATCGAGAATGAGTTCGCTGTAGCCGAGATCGAACGGTTTTCCCGTGGACAGGTCGGTTCTTCCGCTGACGACTACGTGAACCTGGTCCTCTTCCGCCCAGAAATAGCTGACGCGCAGGCGCGAGTCCGAGGCCTCGGCGCGTTCCGCAAATGTCGCAAGGTCAAGTGGAGCGCGATTCGGTGGATGGGTGACGTGAAGTTCCGGGTTGAGCCAGTGGTCGATCCGATCTTCGAAGGCGAGGATGGAACCGGTTAGCCCAACGATAATGAGAAACGCGGCAATCAACAGGCCCGTCCATCGGTGCAACAGGATTCCCGCATCTCTCATTCCGAATTTCCGTGACATGTTGTGCTCCTTCGGGTATCGCTTCGACTCAGAATGTGATTTGCAACGCGGGGATAATGCTGAATGGCGCGCCCGGCATCGCCTGGCTGGGGTTGACGGTCGTGAAATATGTCCGATCCAGTAGATTGTTGATATTGACCTGTGCACCGATGCGCGTTCGACCGAATGTCTGTTCATAACCGGTCATGAGATTGGCGACGACAAACGATGGAACACGGTCGGCCAGGTAGGTAACTCCGTCCGCCGACTCGTAAGCTTGCTCGCCTGAGCGCGTCTGAATGCCGCAGCCTAGTCTGAATCCATGAAGCCTGGATTTTTGCGGTTCCCAAACACTCCAGAGGCTGCCTGCGTTGTGGGGAATGCTGGGGAACGGAAGACCCTGCAAGCTCGGCATGTTGAAGTCTCTCGTCGTCAGCGCTTGCAGGCTTGAGTAGCCGCCAACGAGCCTGACAGTGCGTGTCAATTGGCCTGAGATATCAAACTCCACGCCTTGTGTGCGAGCCGCGCCGATCGCGACTGTGTTGAACGGATTTTGCGGGTCTGTGGTAGGAACGTTGTGTTTCATGATCCGGTAGACGGCGGTGGAGAGGGTCAGTCTTCGATCGAACCATTGGGTCTTGATGCCAAACTCTGTCTGATTTGCTGATTGTGGGGGTAGGGGCTTGCCATCCGCGGTAAACACAAACAGTGCGGAATCTCCATAGTGCGAGGTGTAGGAACCGTAGAGGCTCACATGCGTGTTCGGTTGCCAAAGCAAGCCGAAGCGCGGCGTATTGGGGCGGTCGTGCGAATCATTCGGCCAAAACGTGTAGGGATCGGGAGTTGTAATGTTCTCCAGCAGCTCGGACCAATTAAGCCGCACTCCGGCGAGAATGAAGACCTTTCCAGGTAATTCGGCTACGTCTTGTACGTACGCGCCGTACTCGGTCCAACCCTGAACGGCAAAGATGTCGCCGGTTGGGTCAGATGGGCCAAGTGGCTGGTTATACACCGGATGGTAGATGTTGATCGGCGCTGCCGTAATGCTCGTGTTTCCGAACCACTTTCCACTCTGCTTGTAGAAGTCGAAGCCGATCAAAAATGTGTTCTTTATTGGACCGAGCGAGAACTTCCCTGGAAGGTTCGCCAATACCTGGTCGCTGCGATGGCGAAAGTAGGTCTCTGTGAAGACGCCTCGCTGGAGATTGCCGTCCGGATCTACATCTCCCAAGTAGTACTCGTCGACGGGTAGCGGGGCATCGATGGTTTCCGACTTATACTGCATCCGCAAAGACCAGTTTTCCGCGAGGTGAATATTCATCGACGGTCGAAAAGAGTATTGGCTGATGTTCGACTTGTTTGTTCCGGAATCCATGAAGTTGCTGCTCCGCGGCACCTTGGCAGGTGTGCCATCAGCGAGGAACGGGATTCCGTTGTCGAGTATGTTGGAACCGGTCGCGTACGAGCCTTGGAGCGTCAGGTCAAACAGCTTCGAAGGCCGCCAGGTGAGGGACGGATAGACTGCGAACTGGTTCGTATGGACGAAATTGCGGAACGAGTTGGCATCCGTGCCGTCGAGCACAAACCGGAAGAGCAGCCTGTCCTTGATGAGCGGTTGATTTAAATCGGCGGTCGTGCGAAAGAATTCGTGATTTCCGAACTGCTGGTCGAGATTGAAAAAGCGATCGGAGTGCGGCTTCTTCGTCACGACCTCCACCAGGCCTCCCGGCTCGGACTGTCCATAGAGAACCGACGCAGGTCCCTTGACCACCTGAATCTCCTCCACGTTTGCCATGTCTTGCGGAAACCCCGATGCGCTGTACTGATCGAGCTTCATTCCGTCCTGATAGAGCAGCGCGTTGGCATCGAAACCGCGAATCGAAAAGCTGTCTGACGTTCCGTAAGAGTCGTTGGTGGGCGCAACGCCACTCACGTTTACCAGTGCGTCCACTAAGTTGACGGTTTGCTGGTCCCGCAACACTTGCTGGGGAATCACCTGGACCGCGACCGGAGTCTCCATGAGCGGCAGCTCGACTTTTGTACCTGCTGCTGCGCTAGTGGCAACATATCCGCCAGTTGCCGACACATTCACGGATTCCCGGACGGAAGCCACGTGCAGTGCGATGAGAAGCGTAGGGATCGGTGAGGTCGGAAACACAGCAACATCTTTCTCCACGGCTTCAAAACCGCGGCTCTGCGCCTGAAGCACATAAGTTCCGGGGCTTATATCAGAGATCGAGAACCGCCCCTCAGAATTCGATACCGTGGTCGCAACGACTCGTCCGCTAGAGCTGCGCAAAGTGATCTGCGCTCGAGAGATCGCCCCGCCCGTGGAATCCTCGACTATTCCTTGGACTGTAGAGCTGGAACTTTGCGCGCTCACTAGTGGCTGGCCAAGTGCAATCAAACTCAGAAGCAGGACTCCAATCCGACGTGAGAATAGAATTGCGGCGCCCCAAGTCGTCGTGCGTTCCGTTACGGTCATCAGCTTTCTCCTTCATTCCTTTCCTGAAAACATCCACCGATATCTAAGGGCCGGGCAGGTGTTTGGGCAGGACACCTGCCCGCGTAAAACCCGTCGCTGAAGTGCGCCGTGTGGGGACGGCAGAAGCACTTCTGCTGCGGCAAGCGACGGGCGCAACACTGCTGTCACAACGTCACAGACCGTTGAGTCGCTGCAGAGCATTTCTCGCTTGTTCGTAATGCCGTTGCGTGTACCAAGTCGGCGAATACTCCTCCAGTAACGTGTGCAACTCTCCGAGAACGTCTCTCAGGTTTCGACAAGCGGCGATTGCCGTTTGTGCTTTGTCGTTTGAACTAAATCGAAGCCGCACATCGTCGACCGTGGCTGGCGGATTACCGTCATCGGCCTCAACGAATTCGAATGAGAGCCCAAACTTGGGTTGAGACTTTGCGCAATTCATTCCCTCCTCCTGGTGCGTTGTATTCGTGGATGTCAGAAGCCAAGCACATCTGCGACAACAGCACTGCACACATGGCGAAGCCGCCAATACACAGTGGCCGGCCGACACAATTCGCTGAGCTTGGATTTAGGCGCCGAAACGGTGGGCTACTGCAGGAGGTCCGCGGCTTGGTGTATGTGAGCCGCTAAATGAGATGGGAACCAAACAGTGGTCATACTTAACAATTCCGGTCGATGAAAGGCCGATGGAAGAGCTTGAGTCGAGGGGCTCACCCTTCACACTTCTCAGCTGAGAAGGATGAGAACGGTAGGGACAGTCAGGAGATGCATTCCGGAAACTCTGGCCCGATTCGAAAGGACCAGCCATCGCTTTCAGCGTCATCATGCAGCGATGCTTGCCATCTCGGCGGCAGCACGCCGGCAGAGACGACTCTGAACTGTTGTACAGAGGTAATAAGGCTGGCAGACTGGAAAGAATAATCAGTAGAAATGCGAGAGCGGATCGTAGCGAAACCAGCGGCGTGAGTTTAAAGAACGCGAGCCTGCAAAATATCGGATCGGCTTCTTGTGCAAGCAATCGCAAGCACGGGATGTTCCCGAGATACCCGAGCGTCGATCTTGTCGAACCCTTCATCATTGCAGCCTGCCCGAACCAATTCTTGTCAAATGGAGATTAGATCCGGCCTTGTCCATTTGCATCCAGGCGAGAAGCACGCTGTTGCCTTGCGCACGCATGGACGGATAGCCAAAGCCGGAACCCCGTGCCACCTCAACGACAGAACCCAGATCGCCATCCTTCCCAATCAACCTCACCAACAGGTGCGACTCCGGATTACCAGACTCGATCCAAGCCAAAATCGATGAACCGTCCGGCAAAAGTGAAACTGCGGGGTGCCCAATCATTGATGTCGCCGCACTTACTTCTCTGGGAGAACTAAAGTGCTTGCCCCCGTCGGCAGATGTCGAGAAAGACAAGAGAGGGCCACTTGCGCCGCTGAACCATGCAACGACAGTCTGTCCGTTTCTTACGTCCAACGCCGGACCGTTGGTGGGACATGCATTGATGTGCCAACCATCATGGTGAACAGGATACGGGCCATCGACCGTCAGCTTCTCGTTCAGACGCACCGTATCCATGTCTCGGATTTCGTCCTGCGTGCGATCACGGTAGCCAATCAGTATTTCGCTACCCAACGAGATCGATCCTGTCGGGCAGCAGGTACAAACATTGTCGTCCACCATTTTTTCGCCAGAATAATGGCCGTCCGGATAAACCATTCCCGCCATCAGGTGATAGTGGCCTGCAGGATATGGAGTCTTGGCCGTTTCGCGCCCATCCAGCCACGTGACTCCAACTGCACCCGAATCAAGAACTGCGGCGGAAAGATAGCTATGTTCGGTTTTCGAAAAATCGGTGGCTAGAGGCGCGGGATGAGACCATGTCTTCCCCCCGTCCGTGCTGCGCGAGAAATATCCAAACTCAGTCCAGTCGTTGTGCTCGTGGTTCTTGATCTCGGTCCAGAAAGCAACAAATTCTTTTGGACGCGGGCTTAGAATAAAAGCCGATGCGAACTCCTCGGTAGAAAGTGGACCTTCCACAACACTTACAGGGTCGCTCCACCCACCTCGTTGTTGAACCGAGAAGCGCAACCTGCCGCCCGAGCCGGGAATTTTCTCCAGCCAGCTGAAGACCGCGTAACCACTGTGATCGATAGCCAGCTTCGGAGCCAAGCCTGCTGATGTGGGCGGGGTGAGTCGCTCGACGAACAATTTGTTCCCTTTGCGATTACATCCCGTGAAGGACAGGAGTAGCATCGCTGCAGAGATGAGTACCATCCCGCGCCGCACGATGGCTCTTCTCGAATTTGCTTTGCTCTTCAGAATCGCACCTCAACACGGCTCAACACATTGACGGGGGAGCCTGGGAAAATTGTGTTGGAGGTATTGCCGGCTTCGAAGTAATCTCGATTGCCGACGTTCTGCACGTTGACACTGACCTTGAACAGTTTTTGTTCTTTTCGCACCGGTCCAAACTGATATGCAGCCATCGCGTCGAGGCGGCCATATCCGGGGAGAACGACATCGTTGGAGGGATCGACAAAGCGATAACTTAGCGCATGGATGCCACCGCCGAGGGTCAACCCGCGCAGCGGCCCGTGCTGCAACTCATAAACGGTCCAGATGCTGCCGCTGTGACGGGGTGCGTTTTGAAAAACATTGCCAATGGGATAGACGGGGTCCGCGACGATTTGAGCTTGGTTGAACGCGTACGCGAAGATCAGGTCCCACCCGGGACGAATGCGTCCGGACGTATCGAATTCGATGCCTTTCGATTCGGTTGTTCCTATTTGAATCGAAGCCAGTGGATTCCCGGGATTGGTGATTAGCAGATCAGAGGCACGAATGCGATAAAAAGACAAAGTCGACGCGACTCTTCCGTGAAGTGTCGATCCGCGAACCCCGACTTCGTATTGGTGGCCGTATTCCGGCTTAAAGGGTTGGCCGCCAGGCGTGAACTGCGCCGCTAACGTTGGACTAAAGCTACGGCTATAGCTGGCGTAGAAGGTAAGTGGTTGAATTGGTTGATAAGTCACTCCCACTCGAGGAAGGGTCGCAACATTGTCTTGCCGATTGTGGGTTCCGTAGACAAGTTCGTCGTAACGCTGAGTGAAGCCCTCGAATCGTACTCCCGCCAGGACCTTGAGGCCGGGCAAGAGCGTGATTTGATCCTGAAGGTAACCGCCGTGGGTGAAAAGCTTCGTAGTTCCGTCCAGCGGAAAATAGTCTGGCGACGCTGGGTTGAAGAACTCATTCGTAAGCGTAGTTGGATCCGGACGTGTATAGCTGAAGGGGACAGGGTTATACAGGTCAATCGGCGGAGCGTCGTCGAAGATGGCATTCTGTACGACTTGCTGGAAGCCATATTCGAATCCGATCAGAACATTGTGTTCCAGTCTTCCAGTCTTGAAGATCCCGGTGAGATCGGTCTGCCAGTTATAGAAGCGCAGCGGGTAATGTGCGTTCTCTGAGAACCTCGCGATCGTACGATTGTCAGCCTCAAGAAAGCCAGTGCTCACGTCGAGGTCGTCCCAGTTAACGAGAGTTGCGCGAAAACGGCTGCGTACCACCCATCGCGAGCCTAGATTTTGCGAGACGTCCACGCCACCGACCCGGCTCTGAAAAAGTCCCCTCTGCCAAGGCTCACCATAAAAATTGCTGATCGACACCGGGGCTGGACGATCGCCGAGCGCTGGAATGCCGTAGTCGTTGACGATGGCGGCATGCAGGTATTCCGCCATGAGACGAACCGTGGTCGAGCCCGTGGGTTTCCACGTCACCGCGGGAGCGATAAAGAAGCGATGGTCATGGTAGTAATCTCGAAAGTTGGACGAGTCCGCGAATTCTCCATTCAGTCTGTAAAGCAGCTTTCCGTCGCTACCGAAAGGACCAGTGACATCAAAGGTGGGGCGAACGGTACCGTAGCGGTCGGCCTGAAATGAAACGGTACCGTGCGTTGCCGGCAAGGGTTCCTTCGTTATCAGAGTGACCACTCCGCCTGATGCCGCACGCCCGTACAAAACCGAAGACGGCCCTTTGAGAATTTCGACCCGATCTATGTCAGTCGTATCTGAAGGCGCCATCCCATCGAACGGGAAACTATCGCGATAGTAGTTACTGAACACGCCCAGAGGAAGTCCGCGAATCGTCAGAGCGCTTCCCACATCCCCAGACGTAAGGAAATCCCGGTTCACTCCGCTGATATTTTCGGCAGCGTCGGCGAAACGGATGTCCTGCTGGCTTTGAATTAAAGCCTGATTGGTAACTCCTATGCCTTGCGGGATTTCGTTGAGCGGAATATTCGTCTTCGTTGCCGTTGAAGATTCATCCGGACGGAACGAGCCGACCTCCGCGGTCACCGTTATCTGTTGCCCAGGGCCCGCAACTTTCATGCGAATCGATAACGTTGGGGTTGCGTGATCCACGCCAACCGTAACCGCTTGATCCTCCGCTTTGAATCCTGCTCTTACCGTGGCGATTTTATAGTCACCCGGCGCAACCTCGCGAAAGGCAAAGGATCCGTCCCCAGCGGTCTTCGTCCGTTGCACCCGTACCGCTGCAGCGTCAAAGAGAGTCACGGTGACATCTGGGAGAACGGCGCCTGCCTGGTCTGTTACAGTTCCTGTGAGAGTTTCCCGCTTGACAACGGACTCGGAAGTTCTATGTTCACTCGCATCCTGCGCTTGAACACGACCGCCGATCAAAAAGAATGCAAGCAAAGCAATTGCTCCAGATTTGGATGCCACGATGGTTCCTCTTCTCCTTAGCCCGTTTCTTAAGGGTGCAGTGAAACTCAGTTCTTTGAGTGCGTGTGACCGGGAGCAGTCAGATCCTGCACTCGAATTTCAATCGCTTCCAAAGTCTCCCCGCGAAGAGCTGCATCAACTGTGACGTGATCTCCGCGTTGGAGGTCGTTGTCGCTAATGACAGCATCGCCGCGAAACAGCCTGGTGCGATCGACGATGTCCACCATCCTGATGCCGGAGGTCGCGCATCCCATTGGATCCGGATCTTCTGTGATTCGGAGTTGCTTGCCGTCAATTCTCCTGATTGTTCCCGTTATTTGTTCATTAAGTGAAAGTTCTTGCTCAGCATTTGCGCGCGGCCTGCCCTCGTCCGCAACAATGGATCCGACAGAAAGCGCGCACAAAACAACAATTGTTCCCCATTTGATCTTCCCCATGACTAGCCCCCCAGGCTCCACTCATCGTCAGTGCTGTTGAGTGGACGCGTTGTTTGCTGCTCCGATCTTCACTTCGGTAGCGTGTAACATGTCATCCATTTTCTTGGCATGGATTACGACTCGATCGCCAACCTTCACGTCTTCCAGCTTTGCAGTAGTGCCCGACTTCAAATACTTGGTCTCGTCCGTCACCATAACGGTTTTCAGGCTCCCGTCCTGCGTCTTGACGGTAATGTTCATGCCATCGACCTTTGAGACAGTACCCATTACGTGCTGTTCGTCGCCGTGAGCCCATGCTGAGACCGCCAGGATGAGTACCATCCAGATTGCAATCAGTGAGCGCTTCATTGTTTCCTCCTAGTGCGGGATTCCGATTTCGTGTCCGACTGTCCGTTAAGGAAGTCCTCCTCGGCCTGCTCTTCTTCTCGCTCACCTGCTGTCTTCGGGTTCAGCTTCTCCATCGCAGTGATCTCATCCGGCGTTAGCGTCGGGAGATGACGAATGAATGACACGAGTGCCCATGTCTGAGAATCCGAATTGCCCAGGCTCGGGTCGCCCCAGGCCGGCATTCCTGTCAAGGGCACACCGTTGCGAATGATGTAGTAGAGTTGGCCGTCGCTAAGAGACTGGGTTTCTGCCATGCGCATGTCGGGAGCAGGCGGATAGAAATTCCGTCCCATTTCCGTGTCGCCGCTCCCGTTGTTCGCATGACAGGTCGCGCAATGGTCCGCCCAATGATCCATGCCTTGCGTCAGAATCTCTGCGTTCGCGGGGAGTGAATTTGTTGTGTTCCGGGCGGTCGCGGGAATCAACCATGCGCGGATCTGCTTTGACGCGAACCTCTCGAACGGCCCGGGTGATGTGCGTGTACTCAGCCCGGTCCGCCGCAAGCGGAATGCGGTAACCATCGCGGCCACGATCACAAGCAGGATCGCGATCCACCAAATTCGAGTTTTTCTCCAAAACACCGGCATTGCGTCTTCTTCTTAAGAACAGTACGGAAGGCTTCTGGCAATCTCGCGAATCACTGAATCACTTCATCCAGGTGAACTTCGGACTGTTTCGAATCACCGTCGCCGCGGCTAACAATGTTGAAGGAAACTCTTTTGTCTCCGAATACCATTTCGACGCCGCGAACGGAGACTCCTCCACTTTTGTTCTCCTGTGCCGTGATGCTGGCCTGCGTGCCGCGCTCGCTTGTCAGTTTTTCGAGCAGGTCGCAGAGGCGTTGCGCGAGTTCGACAGAATCGTCGTCTTGCGTCCATTTTCGGAAGCGGGCGACACGTCGCACCTTGCCCGAGTCGAAGCTCACGACTCCCACGTAGTTGTCAGGCTCCGCTTTATCGGAGATCAACCAGGAGTCTTCTTCTCCCTGTGCGCTTCGCAGCTTCTGCAACTGGTAGAGCTGCGACAATTGCCGCATCACAGTTTCTTGCAGGTCGCCCTTCTTCACGTCCACGCCCGAGAGTTCGAGCGAACCTCGCTCAGTGGAAACCTGCCGTGTCGGTAGATGTGCTGGCGTTTTGTCGTTGGCTGCGTAGACCGGCCTGGCGGGTCGTCCAGCTGCAAGTGCGATGACAATCGCGATCCAGAGTGCATGTAATCGATGGTTCATCGTAGGTGCTCCCTTCAGCTCATTCCATACCGCTAGCGTGCAAACGTAACGTTCTATTCCGTTCGGATCGCCTAGTAGTGAAATCGGTAACGCAATTGCACATAGACCTGCCTTGGCAAGTTCCAGTCCACTGCAATTTCGAAAAATGAACCTTCAGCCCCAAAACAAACAGGAAGTCAACACAGTGCCTGCCTTCTTCACCCCACATGGTGAGGAGACGGCAATGTGCCAGAAAGAGGCTATTTCAGTGCTGAACGGAAAACAGGATCAACTATGGAGAGATTCTGCGGGAGGCCCACGTGGAGGTATATCTGAATGGATATGCGAAAGCAGCCGCACCGACTCGGCTTTTACAAGCAGAATCTGGGAAGCAACGCAGTGAGTGACTGTCCGAGAGCGTTCCACCCGCGCAATTAGCGTTGGTGTCGCAGTTTCCGAATGATACGGACAACGGGAAGGGGACGTCCGAAACTCTGGGACTCTATCGCCGGTAGACATCACGCCTGACGTTCCGGATGTGCAATGATGCTTCCCGGTGCGACGGCAGCATGCAGGAGTCGTATCGGTCGCTACGGCCAGCGCAACCGGGGCAAAGAAACTCCAGGCAAGAACACTCAGTACGAGAGCTGCTACGTATCGCCGCATGCTAGTCAGTGAATAAAATCTAACCCCGGAGGTGAAAGCGACTGAACCCCACTACCACCGCGATGGTGCCACATCATACAGCTTTTCTCTCTTATCGTGCCATCGAAATCGGGAAACTTCTTTGCGCTGGTGCAAAGAACCGTGCCCGGTTGCAGTCCGCACGCAATCGAGCCGACCATGATTTGACTTGTTCAGCATAAAGCCGGGGGTTGCAGTCGATCTCGCAAATCCTTGCACTGGATACTCCTTGTTTGGAAACAGTTGCACGTTTTGGGCTGGCCCCAATTGCAGCTTTGGCCGTTCCAGCATTGATATTGTGTAAAGACAAGAGAAACGGTTCGAAGAAAACCTTGTTAGTACTGCTGAGCCAGCAAAGTCAAAGTCGGACTGAATTAGTCCACGTGGAAAAATCCAAGCAAAAACAATAGAAGCATCCCAAGCATTGCGCCACCGATCATCAGGGACATCCACAGACCTTGGTAAGAGGTGAATTTCTTGACGGCTTTCTTCCTTCCTCTTCCAAGCGAGTAGGTGTTCACAGCGCTACTCCTCAACGTCCCTGAAGGACTTCCAGTTTCCCTCAGGGGCTGCACCTCAGGTCCATCCGTCTCTACCTTGGCCCTAAGAAAGAGGGCCCACGTTGGCAGGCCCTCGTTCATTAGGTTTGGGTTAGAAATGGAAGCCGAGCTGGGCTGTCAACGTTCGTGGGGTCACGTAGTGGGTTCCACTGAACGTCGAGAGGAAGTTGTAGAGCGCTACTCTGTTGGTAATGTTTACGGCCGTGACTTGAAGGCTCCACTTATACTTGTCGCCGCGGAAGAGGTTGTCGTCTCCCACCGCGATATCAAACAAGTGCCGAGATCCTATGCGGGGTGGATTGTGGTCGTCGTCTTCAGTGCCGGGAGCAGGTATTTGTATCAGGGTCGAGCCGTATTGAGAGGCCGGGCAAATGCTCGTTCCTAGGCTAGAGCTTATCGGAATGGTGGGCGTGGCATGAATAGATCCACAAAAAAGACCTGCTTGAAATTGCTGATCGGGACTAATGATGGACGCATCGACTACCGTATCGCTGCCTGAAGGACCATTCGCGCAGTTACCACCGGCGCATGGAACAGGCCCTGCTACTAGTCCGTTGTCATACCGCCAATTGAAGCCTAGCCAAGGACCTTTCTTCCACGGTTGATATTGCAGATGCGTCGTCTGGTTAAAGCGTTCGTCGTGGTCAATGCGAAAGACCCCGGCCGGTGCCGAAGGAGTGGCGCCCGCGCCGCCGACCTGCGGAGTGAAGAACCTCGCCGCGACGCTGGAGAACACAACCAATGCAGAGAATCCATGGAAATTTGGGACGCTCACACGCCCGGCGAACCCGGGAATCTTCGATCGGTCCCATTCGATTGGGAAAGTGATCGGGGTGGCACCAAGGACGCTGAAATCGTACGCATTATGCGTGTACTTCCAGATGTACTCGCCAGAGAACACAAGATATTTTCCAAACGCCTGCTGAACGCCGGCGTGGAACTCATTGCGCCAGCCTGGACTAAAAGGAGTGATGCTGGCTGATGAGCAGAGAAGGAGTGGATTTAGTACAGGGTTGCCGCATCCTTGATTTGAAAGGATGAGGTTCTCGTTGAAGGGGGTCTCAAGGACGCGTGCGTATGACACGCGGAGAACAGTATTACTCGGCTTGATGTTGTAGGAGATGCCTAGGCGAGGCTCGGCCTCCTTGTGATTAGTCAATCCGTTGTAGAAATCCCCGCGTATCCCAACATTAAAGGCCCAGTTTCCTTTGGTGATCGCATCCTGCGCGTATAAGGCAAGTTCTTTTACGTCGGTATGTCCTACGAAACCATAGAGCGTGCCGCCGCGTGTGAGATCATACGGAGCCAAAGTCGTGCAAGGCGGCGCGATCGGGTTTCCATTTGCGTCCACGCAGGAATTGCCGTTCGGGTCTGTGAGCGATGCGAGGAGCGTTGGATCAACCACGCCGACTCTGTCATTCTCATCTAAAAATGTCTGCTCATAGCTGGCACCGATCTTGACATTGTGAATTCCTTTGACGTAGGAAACGTTCGAGCGCACTCCTGAATTCAGCAATGTCCGGTCTTGTCCCACGGCCTGCGCCTGAAGGTCGGGGGCGAGATCAGCAAACGGATTCGCGCTCGGATAGTAGTTGTACTGGTCCCGGCGTACCCATCCACCCAACGTGAAGACCGTGGTTGGACTGATAAGACGAGTCCACGAGGGAGCAATGTTGAAGGTCTTGATCTGAGACCGCTGATCGGCGTGTCCTACTGGAAGGCCGTTTGGGCCGAGACCGTCGTTGTCAACGACCACCCCGCTCCACGCGGTTGCGTTCTGCGTGTCAAATGAGTTCGGGGTCTGGAACCAAGAACGAGTAAAACCAAGGTTGACGTGAACCGAGTCCGCCGTCGAGAGCTGATAGTCCATACGGTCGAAGATATTCACCTCATTGCCTTTGTCATGCATGACCGAAAACTCAGGCGGATCGAGAAAACGCCCGCTGTTCAGCCCGTTCGCGGAGATGAAATTGCCCCAATTCTGCTTGCCGTACGCCAGGTTGAAGCCGATGTTGGAGGTACCAAAGCTGCCATAAGAGGCCGTTACTTCCCCGTGTGGCGTCGTAACGCCCTGCCCTGACCTCGTCGTAACGTTGATCACCACGCTGGTTTTGTCGCCATACTCGGCAGGCGGAGCTCCGGAAATGACTTCCATCGATTCAACCGAGTCCAGTGGAATTTGATTTGAGAACACTTTGCTCTGCTGGTCTGTAATTGGCTGGCCATCGACAGAGAACGAGTTTTCCGCGTGATCTCCAAGACCATGGAAGAGCCCATTCGAGTCGGCGGCGATTCCCGGCGTCGCTAGAGTCACTAAAGAACTAACCGAAGAGGATTGACTTTCCAGAGGGAGCTTCTCAAAAAGGGCGCGATCCACATCCGTATGAAAGTGAGGGTCATTTTCGATAAGGTCTGTAGCGTTCGCCTCTACAGTTACACTCTCCTGTGATCCTGTCACTTGTAACGCAATCTTGAGGCTTGCGGGGACGACGGAGCGAATGTCCACATCCTGAACGGTCGCCGCGAATCCTGCAGCCGTGGCAGTCAGGTGGTACGGGTTGAACGGAATATTGGTAAAACTGAAAGCGCCGTTACTATCGGTCCTAGTGCTTTGATCGTATCCACTGACAGGATTGTGAATTTCGACCGTCGCATTTCTGAGGACCGCTCCTGTCGAATCCACAACCGTCCCGGTAATCGAGCCCGAGTTCCCAGATGATTGCGCAGCCGCGCAAAGAGTGATGGCAAAACAGAAAACCACTACAAAAGCCGCAGAGAGCGACCTCTTGTAAGAAGCCAGCATACGTTCCTCCAAAAGATATGAAGAGATTGAGTCCAGTCCAAAGGCAGGGGCGCGATCGCGGAAAAAGTAGACCGAGCCCTCGATGTCGACTGACGGTGATCTCTAGACCGTGGGAGGAGGACGAACGGTAAGCGCGAACGGAGCAAGGCGCTGCTTAGCCGAGACTGGCTCTGCCAGCACAACGAGCTGAACCAAAACAAGCGTTGCGCTCGGCACCTTGCATGTGGCGGCGGGAGAAGCAGAGTGCGCGATAACGCAGACCGTACACTGGGCTTCGTCGAGGGAACTGGAATGCTGGTGGACAGCGACACCGAATGCCGAAGCGCACGTCAGAAACAGACAAAGCCACGCTGCCGGCTTCAAGATTGACCGCATGGAAGTTACCCCACCAGTGACTTGAATCTACAACGGAATTGGAGTTCCGCGCAAGGCTCCCAGGAATGTTTCGCTTGCGGCAGCGAATCAGTGACGAAAAAATGGGGGTGATACCGTGTCGGTGGAACTCATCGCCCCGCGATCCCCCGTCAAGAAATTGCTTCGGATTATTGGCTTTTGACGACCGTGCTCAAGGGCAGTGTGCAGTTTGTGAAGCGTAAACTGCGTGACTTGGAAGCAGTTGCTCGAATGACGAATTTTAGCAACACAAGACCTCGAAGAATGTCTATGTCCCTGCATGAGCGCGCTTCCGTCCAAGGGGCCTTTCCGGGTCGTCTTCAGCGATTCCCGAGAGAATGACAGGTTCACTGTCTGGGAATTGCGCTACCAGCGCTAGGCTACCGCCCAGGGCCTCCACAGTCTTCCGAAGTGTAGAAATCATTAGGTCGGCGCGCTTCTCGATCTTGGAAACACCTTCTTGGCCGATGCCTAGTTCTCTGGCAACCCGTTCTTGCGACAGCTTACGGGCACGGCGGAGTTCCCGCAGCGTCATTTCTTCTGCAATGAGTTGCGCGGCGCGTTTCTCGACCTTCCTACGCTGATCCGGGCGGAGTTGCTTGATGATGTCGTTCACGTTCCGGGGCATGTTTACTTCCTTTCCTTCTGCTTCAAACGAGCCAAATGCGCGTCAAATCTATCGTCCGCTTTGACGATAAGCCGTTTGTAAAACTTCTTTTCGCTGACGCCTGACTTGTCGCCCGCGACGAGCAAAATGGCCTTGCGCTTGGGATCAAAGGCAAAAGCCACACGCCAAACGCCATCGGCGGCGTCAAACCTTAGTTCCTTCATGTTCGCGTGACGGGAGTCCTTAAGCGTATCAACGCGAGGGCGCCCCAAACGCGGCCCGAATTGCTGAAGAAGGCGCGAGTGGGCGAGAATTTCCGTCCGAACCTGTTCGTCAAGTTCGGTGAATTCCGGCAGAAACTCATCGCCGATTTCAACAATCCACACGGCTAATTATGCACTTTACGGCATTATGCCGTCAAGGGCATATTCTAGGGACTATTTGGGGACTGGGGACTAAATTGGGGACTACGGTCCGTTCCCTGCAGCAACTTACGGGCGCTTAAGTGTCATCCGTACGCGTGTAAGTTGTTTGGTATCAATTTCCCGTTGAACTCATAACCCAAAGGTCGGTGGTTCAAATCCACCCCCCGCAACCAACTTCCCCAATAAAACACAGAGGTTATAGCCCTCGGAAAGCAGGAGCGGCTCTATTCCCTTCCGATTGTCCGTCTTTTGTCCGTGTCCTGAGAACCAAGCGAGGGCGTGCGGAAAAGAGCCAGAACATGTTCGTGTCTGCAGTGGAGCAAGCATCCGAGTTCACTCGCCCCATTTACATCATCTCGCGGCTTTTCGGTTCGACGGACGTCCAGCCGGGAGCGGCAACTCTGTTCCTCGTGAACGCTGACGGCTGGGCACTGACCTGTCGTCACGTCGCCCAAGCGCTAATCAGCGGAGATGAGGTGAACAAGAAGTATCAAACATTCAAGGTCGAACGTGACGCCCTAGGGAAGCTGAGATCGCGGCGAACCTTGAAGGACTTGGAGCAGAAACATGGCTTCAACCGCACCCAAGTAGCTGAGATCAAATTTATGGTGGGTTGCGCAGAAGGTTTCACCACGTTTGACTGGCATCTTCACCCGAACGTCGATGTTGCGCTGCTGCAGTTCAAGGGCTTTACAAATCTTGGCTGCACAACCTTCCCGACCTTCGCAAAAAACGGCTCCGATTTGAAGCAAGGCAAGTTTTTGTGTCGACTTGGATTTCCCTTCCCCGAGTTCACGAATTTCTCTTACGATGCAGCCACGGAAGCGATCAACTTTAGCAGCGAAGGGCGACGGGAAACACCGCGATTCCCCATCGAAGGCATGGTTACGAGGTATATCGGCGCACAAGACGCAGCTATCGTGGGATTTGAATTGTCGACTCCCGGTCTCAAAGGGCAGAGTGGCGGCCCAACATTTGACACGGATGGACGAATTTGGGGCATGCAGTCAAGTACCAACCACCTTGATCTCGATTTCGATGTCGATTTGGAGGTTTTCAGGCAGGGGAAGAAGAAGCGCGTACAAGACAGTGCATTTCTTCACGTAGGCCATTGCGTCCACGTTGAAGTGCTGAAGACCTTTATGCGGGAGAAAGGCGTCGCGTTCGTCGAGGGTTGAAAGAGAAGCCTCGAACCACGAATGGCTTTCTCCGCTTCCAAGGAAGCGTACTTAGTTCACTCTCGTTGGACCCCCGATTACAGTTTCCTGCTCGGCTTGCTGCTGACGATACAGTTGTGTATCTCTGAGAGCCTTGCGCTGATCGCGTTTGTCGCTGATATTGTAGCGGTCAAAGATAGAGCGCGTCTTGTGCCCGCTGATACTCATTGCCACCGTTTCCGGCACTCCCGCGCGCACCATGTCGCGAACGGCTGTCCGACGAAAATCGTGCATGATGCGGCCTCGGTACTTGAGTTTTTCGTATTCCCAAGTCGTAGCACATTGTTCGCATTTCCATTTCACGTCTACGGCCTCTCCACATTTCGGGCATACCATCTTTCCCAACCCTGCCAAGCAGCACGCTCGCGCCCACGATTTCCGAAACTCGCGGATCGGCTCGCCTTTTCGGTGGAAGATATAAGCAGACAGCCTCACGTCATCATTTACTTTGAACTGGCGTGCCCTTCTGCACCGCGCGATCAGTTCACCATGACCGAGATGTTGTTTTATCCAATCGCGCCGGGAACAAAATGTGTACTCATCAACCCCAGGCGCCTCATCATCGCGAACCAGGACATGACACAGGTTTAACTGGCCGAAACTTGTGACGGATCTGTATTGCTCACCGTGTGCTGTTCAAATCAGAGTGCAACTCACGTTCTAAGTAATCACTCAAACTGGAGAGCGGTCCGCCAAACGCGGGCATCTGTCGTCAAGCTCAGAGTTGTCGTGGAAATCCTCACTTTGCAAGCGCGAGAAGCAACGCCGTGGGAGTCATTGTTCGCTTGGTGTTGCTGTTTTCGGTAATCGTGGCATCTCATCGCTCGTTGGCGTCTCACGCCCGGCAGTTAAGAAAGAAGAACTGCCCAAGTCACGGAGGCATCCGCAGAGTTCGTTCGATCGGACAGTCATGTTAGTCGATACAACCCCTGACAGCGTTTAGTGTATCCAAACCTTAGTTACCCGTTCACAGGCTCTATCCAGTTGCGGAACACCCTTTGCTATGCTAAAAAATGTTCGGCGGGCAATGCTGCGACTGACCAAGCTGGGGACCCCTTGTCACAAGCGCTGCTGTACAGCGATTGTCCTGCTCGCGGTTTGTACACTCGCCTTCAGCGTAACGACTCGCTACAGTTTCTTGGCGGGACCTGCCAGTGAGACGCGAACTGTCGTCCAGAATCCTCATTCTTTGACCCCAAAGCTCCAGCGTCTACTAAATGACGCTGCGACCTGGATGCCTCCAGTTGTGGAAAGTGCCGTCCTCCACGATCCGGGATACTATCCGCACGTTACGCCATCCGATACTCCGGTCTTAGACGTCCTCCTCGAAAGAAACCTCTACAACCGTCCTCCTCCTTCACATTCCCTGTCGTAGTTCCAGTCGCCGCGAACCCAAGCGTTTCCGGTTCAAGTCTGTGCACTGATAGACGCATGGCTGCGATTGTAGCGGCGGGCTAGGCCTTAGATCGTTAACGGGTCGGCTAAGGACCGAAATAGAAGCACATTCTTCGGCGCTAATCAGGACAGTGAAAGCGAAGCGGTGTCTATCGCGATGCTTCAAGAAAGCACCAGAGAGGACTTCCGAATGGCTAGTGCCCCGTTGTTGACTGAAGAGGAGCTCGATGCTCTTCGACGGTTCGATACCTGCATGGTTGCGAACGCCATCGAAAGATTCAATGTCAGATTGCGCAATACGGGGTTTACGAACGGCATGGTTCACTGCATGTTCCCCGATGCGGCTCCCATGGTGGGATATGCGGTGACTGGCCGTCTCCGCAGTGGTGATCCTCCTATTGCGGGCGCGTTTTTCCGGGATCGGGGAGATCTTTGGAGCCGCATTCTGGAGACTCCAGCGCCCCGAGTCCTCGTGCTCGAAGACATGGATGAGAAACCGGGCCGCGGCGCCTTTGTGGGTGATATGCATGCAGCGATCCTGAAGGCTCTGGGTTGTGTCGGTTACGTCACCAACGGTGCTGTTCGAGAGCTGCCGTCTGTCCGCAGAATGGGGATGCAATTGTTTGCCGGAAGTGTTGCGGTGTCGCACGCCTATGCCCACATCTTTGATCTAGGCATTCCGGTGACTATCGACGGGATGGAAGTCCACACCGGAACGCTCCTACATGGCGATGAGCACGGGATTCTCGCGGTCCCCGCCGAAATTGCCGCAAAGGTTCCGAATGTTGCTTCGAACCTGCAGCGCTCCGAACAAGAAGTGATCGAGTTTTGCCGATCCAACAGTTTCTCTGTCGCAAAGCTGAGTGAACTGATGAGAAAGACTCCCTAAATTGTGAGGTCACAAGTCCTGAGCTCGGAACGATTCTTTGGCAATGCGAGGAAGGTGGTGAATAAAAGCAATGCAGATCACGAATAGACCCAACCTCAAGCGAGCACACTCGTGGAATCAGGCCATTTGTGCGGCTCTCTCGGGGATAGGCATAACGCTGCTCAGTTTTACGTCGTCGTGTTCCAGCAGTGGAGAGAAGCGTGTCCAGGCGAGCGGACCAGCTGTCACAGTTGGGGTCACGAAGGTAATCAACAAGTCACTGAAGCGGAATATCACGCTTTCCTCTGAGCTCGTGCCGTTTCAGGAGATTGATGTCTATGCCAAAGAAGCCGGTTATGTGAGCAAGTTGCTGGTGGACTACGGAACCCACGTGAAAGCTGGCCAGGTCATGGCGGTACTGGAGATTCCCGAACTAGTGGCGCAACTGGAAGAGGATCAGGCCGAAATCAAGAATGCCAGCAATCAAGTCACCCGAGCTCAGCATGAACTTGCTCGATATCAGGCCCAATACAAGGCCCTGCATCTGCAATACACCCGCTTGAGTGGGGTCTTTCAAAGCCAGCCGGGCATTGTAGCCGAGCAAGAGGTAGACGACGCACAGGGAAAGGATCTGGCAGCATCTGCACAGGTTGATGCCGGACAGTCCGCACTTGAAGCAGCTCAGAGCCAACTTGCAGTAGCGAAAGCAAAGCTGGCACATGATCAAACGCTGTTTAACTATTCGAGAATTACAGCCCCATTCCCGGGAGTCGTGACCCAACGCTTTGCGAACCTCGGAACTCTCGTCCAGGCTGGGACGAACTCCAGCACTCAGGCGATTCCCATCGTCAGACTTTCTCAAGATGACTTGTTCCGTCTCGTCATTCCTGTGCCTGAATCCTATGTGCCGCTTATTCGCGTAGGCGATCCCGTTGATGTTCGTGTGCCATCACTCAATCGCACCTTCCCGGGGAAGGTTGCACGCTTTTCGGTTGACGTTCGGGCCGACACACGGACCATGCATACAGAAGTGGACGTCCGCAATCCCGGTCATGTGCTGGTACCAGGCTTGTATGCCGAAGCGGACCTGATTCTTGAGCACAAGGAAGATATCCCGACCATTCCATTGCAAGCCTTGAATCACGACGGTGACAAGACCACTGTGTTCGTTGTGAATGCCAATGATCAGTTGGAAGATCGGCCTGTCGGCCTTGGTATTCAGACAGCCAACGATGCCGAGGTCGTCGCGGGCCTACATGAAAGTGAAATGGTTGTGGTAAGTGACCGAGCTGGTCTGAGGCCCGGGGAGAAGGTATCCCCTCAGGTGGTGCAGGTCATGCAATATCACGAGAGCACTCAAGACTAGGACTGAAGAACCATAACAATTCGCGGGGAATGGTTGAAATAAATGTCTGGCTTCTCAATTCGTAATCCCTATTTCATCGTGGTGATCTGCCTGGTGCTGATGGTCATTGGGGTAACCAGCCTTGTGCGCATGCCGGTGGACTTGTTCCCATCCATCAACCTTCCCGAGGTCGTGGTCGCCACGTTCTACTCGGGAATGCCGCCGCAGGACATCGAGACTGACATTACCGATCCACTGGAGCGTTTCTTCACGCTCGCCAGCGGTATTGATCACATGGAATCTCGCTCCATGCTAGGCGTCAGCATTATCAAGGTCTACTTCCAGCCTGGGACGAGTGCCGACGCGGATGTCACCGAGTTGTCGAATCTCGCACTGGCTGATCTTAAACGCCTGCCGCCGGGCACTCTCCCGCCGGTGGTGTTGAAGTTTGATGCTTCCAGTCTTCCAGTCTGTTTGGTGACGTTGAAAGGTGAGGGTCTCAACCAAACACAGCTCCACGATATTGGACAGTTCACGATCCGTAACCAGATCGCCGTCGTAAAGGGAGCCGAGATTCCTCCTCCATTTGGGGGAAAGTATCGCCAGATCATGGTGTACGTCGACCCATATAAGTTGGCGTCTCGCGAACTCAGCCCAATGGACGTCGTAAGTGCGGTCAACAACTCCAACCTGATTCTGCCTGCCGGCGACGTCAAAATGGGCTTGTTCGATTACTACGTCTACTCCAACAGCCTAGTAGACAACATGGATCAGCTTGGCAAGATCCCGGTCAAGACGGTTGGATCCTCCTGGGTGACAGTAAACGATCTGGGCAAAGCCGAAGACGCAAATCAGATCCAGTACAACTTGGTTCGCGTCGACGGGCAGCGATCGGTCTATCTGCCGATCATGAAGCAGGGCGGCGACACGAACACGATTCAAGTTGTCAATGGCATCCGCGACATGATCGGCCATCTCTTTGACATCCCTAAACAGTTGAAGGCGACGATTGTGTTCGACCAATCGGCGTTCGTAAAAGAAGCGATCAAGACGCTGCTTCATGAGGGCTTGCTCGGGTTACTTCTCACCAGCCTGATGATTCTGATCTTCCTGGGGAGCTTTCGCGCGACCTCGGCAGTTTTTCTGTCCATTCCGTTGTCGGCGCTGGCGACATTCGTCGTGCTCTACATGATGGACAGCACGATTAACACCATGATCCTCGGGGGGTTGGCGTTGGCGTTTTCGCGGATCATCGATAACTCGGTTATCTCGCTCGAGAACATTTATCGCCATCTTGAAATGGGTGCAGTGCCAGTAAAGGCCGCGGAAATCGGCGGAAACGAAGTCAGCCTGGCGGTGCTTGCCGCGACCATGACCACGGTGGTTGTCTTCTTCCCGGTGACGTTCTTGTATGGCGTCAGCAAGTTCTTATTCTCGGCCCTGGCGCTCGCAGTGGTGCTTTCATTGTTTGCTTCGTACCTGGTCGCAATGACGGTCATTCCGCTGTTTTGTGCCAGGTTCCTGAAAGCGGTGCCGCACGCGGTGGAAGCGCACGGACACACGGGTGAATACGAAATCGAGCCCACAGTCGCGACCGATCACTCGCGGTGGGAGAGTTTTACCGCCGGTTTCAATCGCATGTTCAACCGGATGCTCGATTTCTACGAAGTTTGGGTCCGGCGCGCCGTGCAGAGGCCAGCGCTAACAGTTGCCATCCTGAGCTGTGCATTTCTCGCCAGCATCGCGATTTATCCGTTGCTCGGCCTCGCATTCTTCCCGAGGACCGATGCCGGACAGTTCACCATCAATCTCAAAGTTCCCACCGGCACCCGTCTCGAGGTCACCGAACAATATGTGGCCAAGGTCGAAGATCTGATCCGGCGCGAAATTGATCCTAGGGACCTCAAGATGATCGTTTCGAACTTGGGTGTCGTCCCAGATTTCTCTTCCCTCTACACCACCAATGCAGGACCCTATACGGCCACGGTTCAGATCGCGCTGCAGGACGAACACAGTAAGAGCAGCTTCTGGTATATGGACCGGGTGCGAGCGGAGCTGGATAGGCAGTATCCGGACATCCGCACGTTTTTCTCAAGCGGGTCGATGGTCGACGCGGTGCTCAACATGGGCATGCCTGCACCGATCGACGTGCAGGTCAGCAGTCCGCACCTGCGCCAAAACTACGCAGTGGCTCAGAACTTGGCGAGCCAGATTCGGGCGCTGCCAGGCGTGGGAGAGGTGTACATCCCACAAGACCTGGATTATCCCGGGTTACGGCTGGATGTGGACCGCGTGCATGCGGCCGAGTTGGGGCTGACTCAGAAAGACATCGTGGATAACGTCATTACTGCGCTCAATTCGAACACCATGATTGCACCCAACTACTGGGTGGATCATAAAACGGGTAACGATTATTTCCTGACGGTGCAGTACTTCGAAAAGGGTCACGCCTCGATCCACGATTTTGCCGATCTCACTAACATTCCTATCCGCGCCCCGAACCTGAAACAGCCAACAACGCTCGATGCCGTCGTCAAACTTGAGCAGGTTCAGACCCCCACCGAAGTCGATCATTACCAGATCCAGCGCGTCATCGACATCTACGTGACGCCGAAAGCAGAAGACATGGGGCAGGTGTCTGATGAGATCTCCAAAACAATTGCAAAGCTCAATACCCCGGAGAATATCCGCATCAATCTTCGCGGCATGGTGCAGGGCATGAATGCATCATTTCAAAGCTTCGCGATTGGATTGTCGCTTTCGGTGGTTCTCCTCTACCTCATTCTGGTGGCGCAGTTCAAATCATTCAAGGATCCATTCCTGATCATGCTCGCCATCCCCATGGGCTTCATCGGGGTGCTTATCATGCTTCCGTTGACCGGCACTACGCTGAACGTGATGTCGCTGATGGGCGTGCTGATGCTCGTCGGCATCTCGGCATCCAACAGCATCCTGATTGTCGAATTCACCCACCGCCTGGAGGAGCAAGGCAAATCCACTCAGGAGGCGGTGATCACTTCCTGCAGAGTTCGGCTGCGCCCAATCCTGATGACTTCGTTGGCGACGATCATTGGCATGGTGCCAATGGCCCTGAAACTTGGAACCGGCAGTGAACAATATGCTCCGCTTGCACGCGCCATCATCGGAGGCCTCACCGTCTCTGTCGTACTGACCGTTTTTATCGTTCCTGCTGCCTACTTGTTGGTCTATGGCAAGATGCCTTCTCACGTGCACAGTGCAGAGCAGGCATGATGAACAGGACATGCACGGATCAACTGAAAGAAGAAGTGGCCAAGCAGAATCCCCAGATCCGGATGTTTTCCTCCTCGGGGCCGATGGTGGATCGGGTGCTGAACATCGGCATTTCGGCAGCCCCGCTTGCTCGTAGAGGGAAAGCGAAATCAGCAGGCGACGGCAGCTTATTCTCCGGAGATCGACAAATGAAAGGTTCCACCAGGATCGCCCTGATATGTGCAATGCTTTATTGCATCAACGGTTTAGTTCTGCCTGCTGCAGCTCAGAGCACAACACACGACCCACAGGGCCAGGACTTGCCGTCAGCTCCCCAGCCTGCGGCACAAATTCTCCCGGTCGTGCAGCCTTTTGTTCCACCACGGGTCGCAACGCCCGAGCAGACAATGGCAAATTCTCCCGCCGGGCCCCAAACTACTCAACCCGCCCAGGCAATCGGCGGATCAATGCGGCTGACGCGAAAAGATGCGGAGCAGCTTGCCATTAAGAACAACCCGCGGATTACAGTGGGACGACTGCTCGCCTTGGCGCAACATCAGGTTTATCGCGAAACCAGATCCGCGACTCTCCCCACTTTCAATGGAGCAATTACCGCTGTTGATGCAAATGAAGGAAGCCGGGTCGGCGCTGGGGGGCTTACGGCACCTCGTCTACTGGAACACGCCGGGGCCGGCGTAATGCTCAGTCAACTACTCACTGACTTTGGACGTACCACCAACCTGATCTCGGCGTCGAAACTTCGCGAAAGAGCACAAAACGCCAGCGCGTTGGCCACAACGGAAGATATCGTTCTCGCAACAGACCAGGCTTTCTACAACACACTTCAGGACCAAGCTCTCCTGAAGGTGGCGCAGCAAACGGTGACAACTCGGCAGTCCGTTGAGCATCAGATCGACGAACTTGCCAAGAACAACCTGAAATCGACTCTCGATTTGACATTTGCGCAAGTCAATCTGTCTCAAGCAAAGCTGCTGCAACTAGATGCTCAAAACAGTCTCGATTCAAGTATGGCGGCACTAGCAGAAGTATTGGGCTTTGATAAGCAGATGACCTTCGAACTGAACGACGAACAGACTCAGCCGCCGGCACCGCCTGCAGATCTAGACGGACTCGTCCGTACTGCGTTTCAACAGAGGCCCGACCTGCAGGCATTCAACTACGAGCAGCAAGCTGTCGAGAAATTCCGGCGTGCCCAGCGTGACCAGCTTTTCCCGACGATCAGTGCACTCGGTGTGGCTGGCGGTACTCCCGTGCGACCGGACTGCTTCGGTGGATGCTTTCCGAATTACTTCATTTCCAGTTGGTATGGAGCGATTGGAGTCAATATGAGCATTCCGATCTTTAATGGTTTCTTATTCACGTCCGAGGCTTCGGAAGCTAAATACCGTGCTCAAGCGGCCGCCGAGAACACTCGGGCGTTGCGGGATCGGATTGTGCGTGACGTACGCACCGCCTGGCTTGCCGCCAACACGGCATTCCAACGAGTCGGAGTCAGCGCCGAACTTGCCAGGCAAGCTGATCTGAGTCTCAGCTTGGCGGAGAGTCGCTATCAGCTTGGGCTGGGTTCGATTGTGGAACTTAGTCAGGCCCAGTTGCAGCAGACTGATGCTGCCATAGGATTCGTCAACGCCCAATACCAATATCGACTGGCTCTGTCGACGCTCAACTTCGAGATCGGGATGCAACCTTGAGAATCTTTCCCATGGCAAGAAATCAGGGCTGAGGAGTGTGATGGGCCGCGGTAAAAGGAAGGATCTGCCGCTTACGACCCGTCAAGGAATAGTGCTTTTGCTTATACTCACAGTATTCTTCATTGTCGTCTTCACGCTGGTGTTTCGCTGGACAGGAGTTCAATGAAATCAAGGCATGAGGAGTCGCCAGATTAGATCCAGAATTCCAGAACTTGAATAAGATGGGCTGCCGACTCAGATGTGGACCAGACCACAAGCGGCTCGTCTCGTACTCATCGTTGTCCGGCGACCTGTTTTTTCACGGTCCAGCCATTGCGAAAAGCATGCGAACCAGGTTCGACTGCGACTCGTTGTTTTCGAGTCGGTCCAGCGTCTCGCTGGCGCAGCCTGAGGCGCCAGAACATTCTACCGTGTTGTTCAGTGCTTTTCTTCGCTGACCACGGTCACCGGTCCAAGCAGACCGGAGGATAAGAGAGTCGAATTCGCCTTGTACGGCTTCACATCAGCAAAGGTGACTTTCGTCGCCCCGGGCTGCTCATCACCGATCAAGCGATTCACCCATGCATTTACCACTTTGATGGTGATCTCGTTTGCACCGGGCTTAAGGGCGGATGTTGCGTCGAGGCGATAGGGAGCGTGCCAAGTCTGTCCCAGTGTTTTACCGTTGACGCTCACCTCCGCCAGATTCTTTACGTCGCCCAAATCGATCCATAGGCGCGCGCCTTTGATGAACCAGTCGGGCGAGGCTTGCAGACTCTTCGTGTACGTGCCGATGCCGGAGAAGTACTTTACTCCCGGATCGTTGCTGGTGCTCCAATCCGAAAGTTGGTCGAGAGTGATCGGATCGGGGGCACCACGGCCTGACTGAAAGGCCAAATTCCATGGACCGTTCAGTGTGGCAACTTTGGTTTGCGTCGATTGTGGAAGAGAATGCGACTTTTCGGATGTGGACGTGCGGAAGACCACAAACACTGTTCCCCAAGGTTCGAGTTGAAGTGGTACTGCAGTGCGTCCATCTACTACTTTGAAAGACACTAGCTCCGAAGTACCCGTCTCCGCCCGCCATAACTCCGGCTGTCTGCCAGCCAGCCGGAAAACAGCATTGATTACTGTTTCGTGATCGCTTCGGTTGTCGACAAAGTAGATGTCGCCGTGTGTCAGCTTGCGGTGGACAAACTCAACGTCGGAGGCGCCCCCTTGTTTTGGATAATCGAAATCCGGCTTCAGATTGAGCGCAGTAAGAACATCAGTAAGGTTCTGACCAGCATAGACCGTACCCTTGCCCACTTTGCGTACACCGCTGCCGTCACCGAACAACTGCCATGAAAGCTTTTGGAACTCGGCTTGGTCGTCGGCTAGACTCGGGTCGTCTGTCGGCTTTGGACCCGCCACAACCGCGCCGTCCATGACTAGTCTAACTATTGCGCGTAGGACTGGAAGAGACATGTGGCAGCTGTACGGATCCAACCCTAGCACTCTGTATTGCATACCGCTCTTGGTCATGATCTGACCACCCGACACGCTCAATTCATGGATCAGAGCGTCGGCGTTGATGTAATCGAACCCATAGCCTGGCGGGATGTCCGGAGCTGAATGCTGGAAGATGGCCGTGAGGTTGGAGTCTTCTCCGTAAAAGTACACCAGGTCCGCTCCGAAGTGCCCCTGCTGCAGCATGTAGCTGGACCGAGCTAAATAGTCGACCCACGCTGTTGCCTGTTCCGCCCAGGTTTCGTTGCGATTGAACCACTGTCCGAAGGGACCAAGTGTCAGTCCCGGCGCTTTGCCAACCAGCGGCTGGTGCGCAGATTCATGAATCACAAACCGATTAATTCCGTTGAGCAATTCCTGATCTGCCGTTGGCTTCAGCGTGGCTGGAGACCACGCCCACGGTGCAGATGCCGCCGTCAGAGACTCAGCCGCTGCGATGTTCTGGCCGTAAATGTGCGCCACGGATGCGGACTCACGGTCATCAGCGTTGTATCCATACTGTGGCTGATTCACTCCCGGTCTTTGCGTCCACATAGCGCTCATTGGCACTTCATTCATCTTCTTTACTTCCATTCCATCTGCGACAAAAGCGCGTCCCGATTCGTGAGATTCTCCGTAATGGGCCATCCCTCGTTCGTGCACGGTTTCTTCCAGCTGTTCATAATGCTCGTTGGCAATGAGGTCCGCGATGGTTTTGCGGAAGTCCCAAAGAAAACGATCACTGGCTCCCGCACTTTCGACAATACGGCCGGCCAAAACAGGCAACCACGGTATCGCGTCATACCCACGCAGCTTCTTGAAATGCGCGAGAATATTGTCAGTCCAGTTCTGTGAACCCGCCTCCCAGCTGTCATTGATCACGTAGCGGATGCCTTTTTTGCCCATCTCATCCGCACCGACAGTCTCCTTATAGCTGTCGAGGTATTTCTCGAAATAGCCCTTCACGAAGCGGTGATCGAGCTTGTCCACCTCGAGTCCTGTGGCCTCGGGAGTTGCAGGGTGGTTGGTGATTCCGAGCAATGAGTAACCGAATCGCAACACTACCCACTTACCCTCTGGTGGTGTCCAGTTCAGCGTGCCATCCGGCCGCATCTGGGACGTGAGATCGACGACATCCGACTTTCGGATCGCCATCGAGGCGTCGACCTGCGGGGTCGCATACTGATAGAGGTCGGGCTCAGAGACAAAAGCCGCTTTCTCCTCAAAGTGGTTCACGCGCGGATCGGAGTGAAGCACCAGTTCGGCAACTTCGTAAAAGGTAGGCGCGGCGGGCTTTGGACCGAATGAAGAAAAGTCGATTCCTTCAGCCCAAGCTGGCACCGGGGGTGGCGGGTTGTGCTTGAACGTAATCCGGAAGTACTTGGCTGTCACCGGATCGAAGGAGATCGTGTGTTCCGGCGCCCTGCCTAGACTCAAGGCAGCGATCTTGCGAAAGTTCTGGCCGTCATCGCTCGCTTCCAAGGTTTTCTCGGGAGCAGAGATTCCAGTGGCGAATTCCTCTATGAATCCGGGATCCCTGGTCACATACGTTATTGCGCGAATCGTCTGTGGTGCTGGATATTCGAACTGGATCCATGACTCAGACCCTAAGGCGGGGATAGGAACTTTCGTGGTCTTCTCCAGATCTCCATCACTCAATACCGCCGGATCCAGCCCGTCGCCGCTGGAAGCAACTTTGGACTGCTGTGTGGCTAGGGCGCATACGCCCGACGGAACTCGGAATGCGATTACCGCCGCATCCGCATAAAATTCCGGCAGGTGTGCAGCCGGCGGCCCGAACTGTTCGCGAACGCCGAGGTTCTGGAAGGCACCTGTGGTGGTTGGAGGATGAGCAACCTTCCCCACGAACTGGACTCCGCCCTCTAAGACAGTCTCAGTCCAGACATACTTCTTCATTCCTTGAGCTGGTGGTACCCACGGACCACCTGTTTCGCTCCAGCCTGGCGAACCCGCGATGGCCATTTCCATGCCGAACTGGTTGCCAAGACTGATCGCATACTTGAACGCGTCCTTCCATTCAGCAGTCATATACACCAAGCGCTTCTCAACCACCTGTGGCGTTTGCAGGGCGGCATCGAAGTTCTGGAATCCCGCAATCCCGATCCGATGCATCCACTCAAGATCAAGCTTGATCCCATCTTGCGTGATATTCCCATTCATCCAATGCCACCAGACGCGCGGCCGCGCGGTGCTCGGCGGATTTTCGAAACCTTTCTTCAAGACGTCATCGCCAGTCTGGCCAAGCGAAACAGCAGCGATACAGACAACGATCAGTGCCATTACCGATGATTTTGTCGACGCCTGTTTCATGGTTCGTATCTCACCAAAAGATTTCTTCCAGCATTTAAGCCGCGCGCAAGGCGATTCGGCCATGGCAGGAGGACGTTGGAGGCCGAATTGGCACTCTGAACTTGACATCGGCTGCTGATGCCCGCACACTCTCCGAGTTCACTGCAGACCGTCATTGAGAAACACGTCCCTTGCATGAAGGCGGCCGTCAGCATACGAGCAATCAGGGGCGGCGTGCAAGAACATGAGCGCCAAACGAACGCGTTCTGCAATACGAAATCCACAAGCGATCAGGCTCTGTGTCATTAATCGGAAGTTTCTGCAAGTTGGGCCGTATTGGTGATGCTCTCCCCACTTGATTTCGAGTGTGTAGGATCACAAACACAAATCGCAGGTTTCGTGTTCGTAGATGTGGTAGATACCATAAGTAGCCCTTGACTGCGTGCGATCCACCGGCTTCCGATGCCGACATTTCGCAACGTAAAATCACACCAGTGTCAGAAACACAGATTGACATGCATATTGATCGAGTGAAAACATCCGCGCCGTACGCTCAACTACGTGAGAAACAGGACCATGAGAACCAGATTCCTCGCGGTTGCTTCCCTTGCTCTGCTGATAGCTTCCGGAAGGATGGCATCGGCTCAGCTTCCACCTGAAGCGCTGAAAGGTTTGTGGAAGGCGCAATGGATAACCTCACCCGGTGCTACCCAGAAAGACAGCGTCGTTTTGCACTTCCGGAAGGTGTTCGACATCTCACAGAGCCCGGAACACTTCATTGTTCATGTGAGCGCTGATGCCCAATTCCTCCTTTGCATAAACCAGCAAGAGATCGGGCGGGGGCCTTCGCGAAGCGATCTTGCGCATTGGAGATATGAAACCTACGACCTGGCGAAATTTCTGCACTCCGGGAAAAACGAGATTTCTGCCACCGTATGGAACTTCGGCGTCACCCCGCTGGCTCAGATCACCGATCGCACGGCATTCGTAGTCCAAGGCGACACAGCGAGCGAATCGATCGCCAATACGGACAACAATTGGGAAGTCGAGGAAGAAAAAGGCATACGCGCGTTGCCGACTCCCTCTGATGTTGAAAGGTTTTACTACGTCGCAGAACCCCCCGAACGCATTGACGGCGCGGCACTCGATTGGTCATGGAACGACGCGGCGTCTTCACATGGCAAGTGGGAGAAACCGATTCCGATTGGATACGCATCCCTGCGAGGAGCGGCGCTTCAGAACAACAATTGGCAACTGATGCCAGACCCGCTACCCCCGATGCAAATGGAACTAACGCCCTCGGGACGCGTCGTTCGCGCCACCGGAATTCCGGCACCGCCGGAATTTCCCAGTTCGCCTTTTGAAATTCCGGCTCACGCTAAGGTCAGTCTACTGCTAGACCAATCCCATTTGACTACGGCATACCCTGTGTTGACGGTGACTGGAGGCGCTCAGAGCACAATCCGTCTCACATACGCGGAAGCTCTCTTCGACGGTAATGGACAAAAGGGTAATCGAGATGAAATCGACAACAAGCACGTAGAGGGGATCTATGACGAGTTTTTGCCGGACGGATCTCCAGGGCGCCAATTCATGCCCTTGGTCTGGCGCACGTGGCGATATCTACAACTTGACATCAAGACCGCGGATCAGCCGCTTCGCCTAGAAAACCTTCGTTGCTGGTTTACGGCGTTCCCTTTCGAAGAGCGTGCTCGTTTCTCCACAGACGACCCGTCTCTCAGTCCGATTTGGCAAATTGGCTGGCGGACTGCCCGCCTCGATGCGCACGATACGTACATGGACACCCCATACTACGAGCGCATGCAGTACATTGGGGACACGCGCATTCAAGCTCTGATCTCATACACGGTTGCGGGCGACGATCGCCTCGCCCGTCAAGCAATTCAGGCCTTTAGCGACTCCCGAGTACCCGACGGCCTTACACGCAGTCGCTATCCCTCATCCGTAACCCAGATGATTCCAACGTTCTCTCTCTTGTGGATCGGAATGCTGCACGACTTCTGGATATATCGAGGGGACGAGGAGTTCGTTAAGGCGCAGATCCCAGGCACAAGAACAGTCCTGGATTGGTTTCTAGATAGACAACGACCAGATGGGCTAATTGGAAATATCACGTGGTGGCCATTCATAGATTGGGGAAAAGACTTTGGATTTGGCATGCCTCCTCAGGATTCAGACGGAGGGTCGTCCCCCATAACGCTGCAGTACGTTGAAGCGCTTCGCTACGCGGCAGAATTGGAATCAACCTTCGGTGACCCGGTTCGAGTACGACGCTATCGTGGAGCTGAGGCTCAGGCAGTAGCGGCGATTCGAAAATTGTGCTGGAACGATACCTATGGCTTGATCGCCGACACGCCAGCCCAAACGCACTACAGCCAGCACGCCAACATTCTCGGAGTGTGGCTTGATGTGATCCCGACGGAAAAACAAAAGGAGGTTCTCACCAAGATTCTGTCAACAAGCGATCCAGGCTTTACGACAACCCAACCTGTTCCGGACATGACGCAGGCGACCTACTACTTCCGGTTCTATTTGGCTCGCGCTCTTGACCACTCCGGTCTGGGACACCGCTATCTCGATCTACTGCAGCCGTGGCGGGACATGGTTGCACTTGGACTCACGACCTGGGCAGAACAACCAGAACCTACGAGGTCTGATTGTCACGCCTGGAGCGCTCATCCGAACTTTGACTTTCTCACGATCGTCGCAGGGATTCGACCAAAGACACCTGGGTTCTCCAGCGTCACTGTCGAACCTCATCTGGGCCGTTTGCGTAATGTGGTTTCTGCAGTGCCAACTCCGAAAGGAATTATCGAAGTGAGCTATACGTCGAATCTGACAGGTATCGACGCAGAAATAGATCTTCCCGCGAACGTATCGGGTGATTTCGTATGGAAGGGACACATCACTCCCCTGCATTCAGGACATCAACACCTGGGATTCCCCTGAAATTCCGCCGAGTCAAAAGCAGAAGGGTTGACTGGGTTGGGCGACGGCGTCTCGAAAGCACGATCTTCCGGCCACCACCCGTCCACGGCACGAGCGCGCTCGAGGACTTCAGTGTCGTCCACCCACATAGTTTCCATAGCCTACAACTACGGTTGAGCTGACCAGTACCAAAAGGCTCAAGACCACAAGCAGTTTCGTCTTTGCCCCGGCACCTTTCCATTCTTTCAGCGCGATTCCCCATAGCGTACTGAAGATGATGATGCTAGCCATGTGCAGGGTCCAACTGGAGAACTTGAAGCGCCCCATTTGGGTTTCGCCCATAGTGTAGAAGAAGAACTGCATGTACCAGGTTGTTCCGGCTAGAGCCGAGAACAAGTAATTAGGAAGCATCGGGGCTCGCAGCGGAACTTCGTTTCTGACTGCCACAGCCACAGCCATTTCTTCTGCTGGTGCATCCGTAACTGCTTCAAGAATGTGTTCCTCGCCTCGCTCTGGAAATTCACCGCGAATTTCCGAATGGAAATATTGATAGCCTGTGTGATTCCTAAAATTAAGAACGACACACCAAATGAAATTCGTTGTAAATCCTCCAGCCAGTACTACCACCAAGACTGGTAGGCCCTGCCACAATGCTGCGGTCCCACGCTGCACAGTAATCGATTTGATCGGATCTCCCGCGGCGAGGCCGTAGGCAAAGCAAGCACTCATAACTCCGGAGAACGTAGCTACTAACAATCCTTTTTTGAGATCGAACTCTTTGATGGCCGCTCGCTTCTGCTCCTGAGACATCTCCCGCTCTTTCGAAACTCCGGCTGCACCGGCGACTGCAATTCCCAACAGGCAAATGGCAACCCCGCCAAGAATAATCAGCCCGGAACGCGTCCCTAAGACTTGGCTCGCAAACTCGCCTCGAAAGATCGGCGGCATCAAGGTGCCGAATGCGGCCGTGTACCCTAGCGCCACCGCCATCCCAAGTGACATGCCCAAATAACGCATGGTCAGACCGAACGTAAGCCCCCCGAGTCCCCAAAGGACGCCGAAGACATAGGCCCAAAATATCGCGCTGGGAGGCGCCAGGTGGAGCACTTGAGTCAGGTCTTTAGTCATCGTGAATGCCAACAGCCATGGCGCGATGATCCAACTGAAAAAACCTCCAACAAGCCAATACGTTTCCCACGCCCAGTTCTTCACTCCGCGGTAAGGGACGTAAAAGCTGCCGGATGCGAGACCGCCAAGCCAGTGGAAAAATACTCCCAGCGCCGGGTTAGGATCCATTCGTCTCCTCGAATCTGAGCTATAAGTGGAACACTTCTTCTAGCGGCTGCATCGCGCGATCCGGTAACGCTCCGTCAGGCTGGATGAAAAAGTCACCCATTTCCCGTTGCCATCGCTCATTCACTTCGCGTCTCGCCATATCCGAACGTGCCCGTTCAAAATCTTCGGTTTCCAGGTATCCAACGAGCAGGCCGTCTTCACGCAAAAAGAGCGAATAGTTGCGCCAACCGGTTTCACTCAGTGCGTTCAGCATCTCGGGCCACACACGGCGATGGCGTTCCTTGTATTCCGCGAGACGCGCCGGCTTGACCTGCAATACAAAGCAGATGCGCTGCATGGATCTCTCCCTAACGCAAGTAGGCTTCCCACAATCCACCATCCACCGGGATCACATGCCCGGTAGTCTTGCCGCTTTGCTCGCCCGCCAACCAAACGATGGCAGCGGCACAGTCTTGAGGGAGAATCGGGCACCTGGTCAATGTGCGCTGAGCGTAAAAGTTAGCGAGTTTGCCTCGCAGTTCTTCAGTGGATTCCGATTCCGAAAAGTCGATCTTGTATTTCTGCAAGGACTGGATGACGCGATCACGAGGAAACATTGTCGAACCCGCCACCACGGTAGCGGGTGCGATTCCATTTACGCGGACGTGTGGGCTGAGCATGATCGCAAGTTCACGAACAAGATGGTTGAGCGCCGCTTTGCTGGTGTCGTAAGCTTCGCTGCCTTTCTTGGGCACGACCGCATTCGCGGAGCTCGTCAGGACCATCGCTGCGGGCAAGTTCTGATCTTTGAAGACCCAGTCAGTGTGACGCGCGAGCAGGTAGTTCCCGGTCACGTTAACCAGGAAAGTGTTCGCCCATTGTGCATCCGAGAGTTCTCCGTCGGCGCCGGGCACGGGATAAATTGCCGCAGTGTTAACGGCTATGTCGATGCCGCCGAATTTGGAAATTGTGAATTGGACCGACTCTGAGAGAGATTCCGAGGAACCCAGATTGACGGCCGTGGCGGCAACGAACTCCTCCGAAGACAACCTGCCTGCTTCGGCGGACACTATCATTGCGCCCTGTATATCGGAGTCGGCAACCACAACATGTGCTCCTTTGCGGCCGAGCAGGAGGGCTGCCTCTCGTCCAATACCGCTTGCTCCTCCGATAACCAGCGCGATTTTGCGGCTGAACTCAGCTTCAGGAGGCATTCGTTGCAACTTGGCTTCCTCGAGCGCCCAGTACTCTATGCGGAAGGCTTCTGAACGAGGAAGCGCAACGTAGTTGTGGAATTCTGTAAACTGCTCTGACTGCTCCGGTGTCCGCGCCTGCGGAAGCGGGTGGGCCACCTCACCATCCTCCAGGGCATTTGCTCCCGCCATTACATGAATAGCGTTGATAAAAAACTCAGTCGTGATGCGAGCCTCTTTTTTGTTCTTGCCGAAACCAAAGAGTCCAAGACCCGGGATTACCACCACGGAGGGATTGGAATCGCGGAGCTTGGGTGAATCAGCCGTCGCCCATTCTTCGTAATATTTCTTGTAGGCTGCGCGATAGGCTGCAACCCCGCTCTGAATTCGATTCTTCAGGGCTGTTACGTCCTCTTTTGCCGGGTTCCATTCGACAAACCATGGGCACACTCGAGTTCGCAGGAAGTGGTCTGGACAACTTGTACCTAGTGCGCTCAGTTCTCTGCCCCATCTTGAACCGGCGAATGTTAAGGCATCTTCATCGCCCGCATAGTGCGCGATTACTCGACGGTTGGACGAGACTACGCCGCGCAAAGCCGGAAGAAGCCGGGCAGCGATGGTCTCGCGATCTTGCACTGGCGGATGGTCCATTCCGCCAAACAAGGAACCTTTCTTAGTGCGGTGGTTCTGAATGAATTCGCCCATCTGATCAATAGTGCGAATACTATTCAGATAGCAGTCGCGTTGCGTCATTCCCCAGGTAAACAGACCGTGGCCACCAAGAATCAACCCCTCTACTCCAGGATTGTCCGTAACCGTTTTTTCGATCAGGAGAGCCAGCTCAAATCCCGGGCGCTGCCACGAAACCCATGCGATCCTCCGATCAAACTCTCTGTTGAACTCATCGAGCTTGCGCTTGCCATTCGCACTGGCAGCGAGGGCGATCGCCCAGTCGGGATGCAAGTGATCGACGTGCGTGAAAGGCAAGAACGCGTGCAAGGGCGTGTCGATCGAGGCTGCAACGCGGTTCTCTCCGAAAGCTGAGAGCGGATAGTAGCGCACCATTTCGTCTTCGTACTTCTCCCCACGATAGAGCTTCTTCAGGTGTTTGAGTCGATACATGTAGAGCAGGGCGAAACCCGATTCTGTAATCGAGCCAATGTCTCCACCGCTGCCTTTCACCGCGAGGACGAGAACCGGTTCACCCGTGAATGGGTCCGGAAGCTCGATTTTTGAACTCGTATTGCCACCGCCAAAGTTTGTGATACGGAGATCTGCGCCCAGCAGGTTCGATCGATAGCGCAGTAAAGCCAGTTGATTGCTCCCCAGTTCACGCGCCTGGCCCTCGTTCCACAGATCTCTCAAATAAGTTGTTTCTTTGATTTCATGCATAAGTCATCTCGCAATATTGTTCGAAGCGTTGGAAATGCTGCTCCCACTTGTCCGTTTCGACGGGCTCGAAAACCTCAGTCGGGAAGGAGCGGTCAACTATCGCCCGAACCTCTTCCAGAGACGCTGCTTCGCCGGTCGCCAGGACTTGAATCGCGATATTGCCAAGTGCCGTAGCCTCCGCCGGACCAGCAAGTACGGTTCTGCCCGTCGCATTAGCCGTGAACTGATTGAGAAGTCGATTTTTCGAGCCTCCACCGACAATGCGAATCTGTTCGATACGCCGCCCACAAACCAATTCGAGATTGCGAAGGGTCAATCGATACTTCATTGCCAAACTCTCAAGCACGCATCGCACATAAGCGCCCTGCCTAGATGGCGCTGGCTGGTGTGTCTTGGAACAGAACTGGCTGATTGCGCCGGGCATATCTGCCGCGCGCAGAAAAAGTTCGTCGTCGGGATCAACAAGTTGTGCGAACCCTGCCTCGCGATGGGCTAGATCGACCAGTTCTCCGTAGCTCCCGCTCTGACCTTGCGCACTCCAGGAATTCCTGCAACCTTGCAGCATCCAGAGCCCCATGACGTTTTTCAGCAGTCGGGTTGTCCCATTCACACCACCCTCATTGGTGAAATTAAGCTTCAGCGCTTCGGACGTGAGAACAGGAGCATCCAGTTCGGTTCCAATCAACGACCAAGTTCCCGAACTAAGAAAAGCTGTGCCATCCCGCGCCGTGATTGCCGCTACGGCGGAACCCGTGTCGTGACAAGCTGGGGCGATGACAGGAGTTGCAATTAGTGACGACTCCGATGCAACACCGGGCACTAAGGGTCCAATGACTGTTCCTGGCTCGATGATTGGTGATGGCAGATCGGCGCGCAATCCGACTTTCTGTATCAGATCTTTCGCCCAGACACGGTGAACCGGATCCACCATCTGGGTAGTAGTTGCATTAGTAAACTCGCATACCGCCTTTCCAGTCAGCCAATAATTGAAGAGGTCAGGGATGGTAACCAACTGCCTCGCGGCCGCTAGAATTGAAGCAGTGTCCCGCTGTGCAGCATACAACTGGTATAGAGTGTTGATAGGCATGAACTGAATACCGGTAATGCGATAGATATGCTCCCTGGGAACTTTCTGAAAGACTTGTTCCATCACACCTTCGGTGCGGCGATCGCGGTAATGATAAGGATTCTGAAGTAATTCTCCCCGCTCGCCCAGTAACGCATAGTCCACACCCCATGCATCCACACCAATGCCACTGAGTCTTGTGCATTCCAGAGAATTCAAGGCTTTCCGAACTTCGAGCCACAACCGCTCCACATCCCAATGCAAGGAGCCGTCTCGTTCGAGAGGCTCATTCCGAAACCGATGGACCTCCTTTGTTGTCAGAATCCCTGATTCCAGATCGGCCAGCACCGCACGTCCGCTCTCGGCACCGAGGTCAAGTGCCAAGTAAGAAGAGCGTCGATGCGTTGGCTTAATGGGCACGCTTTCTTGCCTATTCCTTAAAGGTTATTGAAGAACCCGGCTCGATTCTTTCTGGTCAATCAATCGGCAGCCAAACCTATGCACGTTCTTACAGAAGTCGCGTTTCCTCCAGATCGATACTCCGGCAATTTCGAGACGAACGGCGAGACGAAAGCCGTCATGCGTACGAAGTAACGCCGCTGGAGTTTCTCGCTGCGCGATCTTTGGTGATTCGTTCCAGATAGCCACTTTCACGGAACGCCTTCAGCGGGTCCCTCGGCAGGCCTTTTGAATCTCTCCACTCCTGAATTGCGGGACGAACATCCGTTGCGAACGCATTCTGCAAAAGCGATTCGGCAGTAACCAGATCGCATCTCTTCTGTGCGAGCACCAGTTCTTTGGTATCTACCAATGCTGCTTTCACAAAGAACTGCTGCGCCATGGTTACAGTTTGAATCATGGCCTCAATTTTGCCCTTAAGATTGTGGCTTTGGTCCACCATGTAGGCGATGTCGGCCCGTTGTCCCGTCTCCTGCTCAAAAAAGTGGATCTCGTGGAAAATGCGGAAAACCTGATACGGATCGATCGACCCCATGGTCAGGTCGTCATCGGCGTAGCGCCGGTCGTTGAAGTGGAACCCTCCAAGCATATTTTCCGAAAGGAGCCAGGCCACGATTTGTTCGATATTCTGTGCCGCATAGTGGTGGCCCGTATCCACCAGAACCTTTGCCTGCGGCCCTGCGGCGCGCGATAGAAGGAGCGCCATCCCCCAGTCAGCAATGTCCGTGTGGTAAAACGCAGGCTCGAAGGGCTTGTATTCGACCAGCATTCTCTGATCCGGCGACAAGCTTCGATGGGCTTCCTTCAATCCGTCTGCAAACCACTGCTTGCGTTGGCGAATATTTGCCGTGCCCGGATAGTTCGATCCGTCCGCAAACCAGAAAGAGATGTCCCTGCTGTGGAGGCGCTTTGCAATCTCGATACTGACGTGGGTGTGGTCCATGGCGCGACGACGAACGGCTTCATCGGGATTTCCAAACGATCCGTATTTGTACTCCTGGTCTTGGAAGAGATTAGGATTGATGGACCCAGCCGCGACACCGTACCGCGACGCGAATCGCTTGATTTCGTCGGAACTCTCGACACCATCAGGACAATCCCATAACACGTGCAAGGCGACCGTCGGACAGACTCCCGTCAGCACGTGTACCTGGCCAGCATCGCTGAACTTCTCTTCAGTGGTCGTAGCCGCTGCCGGTTGAATGAATTTGCCGAAGCGAGTACCGGTATTGGCGAACCCCCACGAAGGAAGCTCGATGCGAAATGACTCCAGCGCTGCAAAGACTTTTTCATTCGTGGACGAGTCCATGGGCACTCCTCGTGGAAAGCGAAGATATAATCTTTGATTCGGAAAGGTCACGGTTTTCTTATCCAACTGCAGATATTTCGCGATGCGAAACCATCAAAATATCCGCAACGTGCAAGAAAAGCCTCAAAGAAAGGACACATGGTTTGCCGACCAGATCATAACCGCGATTCCGCATTCGCCGGGACAGTTTGTCACTTATCTGCCCTGGCAAAAACAGGATCGAACAGCGCCTGCTCAGATATCAAGTTTGGCCAATGTTTCTGGCCTTAGATACATCAACAATTTTCATTTGACCGTCGGAATCCGAGGGATTTTAGTCCGGAATGCAACTCCGACGTGTCCAGTGATTCTAAAGCGATTCACAAATGAGCCAGCCAGGTAGGTGTCATACATCCAACTCAACAATCTCGCGAAAGATTTCGCTTTGCAAAACCGCGGAAATCGCTCATGATGTCGCTCTTATGAACCCCCCAGCTCAACCTCGAGATCGTTACCTGGTCAAATCCATCCTTCATGCCTCGCAGTTGCTGACAGCTTTCCGTACTCCTGGCGAGGCACTGTCTCTCAGGGAGATCTCCGCTCGCTGCGGCTTATCGAAAACAATGGTATTTCGTCTTCTGTACACGCTGGAGAAGTGCGGAATGGCTGAGAAGGTCGGACAGAACCTTTATCAATCTCGCGTTCGCCCGTGGAAACAAAGACTGTATCGGCTCGGCTATGCTGCCCAGGGGACGGATTATCAATTTTCTCGAGAGGTGTCTGAAAGCTTGAAGCGGGCGGCCGCGGCTGAAGGGATCGAACTTATCGCCGTCGATAATCGCTATAGTGCAAAGGTTGCGCAGCGCAATGCCGAGTTGCTTGTGCGCGAGAAGGTCGATCTGGCAATCGAGTTCCAGACCGATGAAGAAGTTGCTCCCATCGTGGCGGCGAAATATCGCGAAGCCGGTATTCCGATGATTGCGATCGACATTCCCCACCCGGGTGCGACATATTACGGCGCGAACAACTATGAAGCTGGTTTAATTGGAGGGCGTTACCTCGGACGTTGGGTCAAAGAGCACTGGCAATCAGAGGTGGATGAGATACTGTTGCTCGAACTCAAGCGGGCAGGCAATCTGCCGCGCATGCGATTGTCGGGACTCTTGGTCGGGCTCAATCTTATTCTTCCAAGTGCGTCAAGTTGCTCGGTTATCTACCTGGACGGGGATGGAGAATTAGGAACGAGCTTTGAAGTGGTGCGACGTCACTTGCGCTCATCCAACGGCAAACGCGTAGTGGTTGGTGCCATCAACGATCCGAGCGCACTGGGGGCGCTGCGCGCCTTTCAGGAAGCGGGACGAGCAGAAAACTGTGTCGTAATGGGGCAAAATGCCTCGCCGGAAGGTCGCGCAGAATTGCGTCAGCCCAAAACTCGCTTTGTTGGCTCAGTCGCCTACTTTCCCGAGCGATATGGTGTTGACCTGATTCGAGTAAGTATCGACATCCTTGGCCATCGCCCGGTTCCCCCTGCGGTTTTTGTAGAGCACAAATTGATTACTCCCAGCTCTGTCGATCACTACTATCCGAATGACGCGGTTACAGAACTGGTTCGAGCCGAGCCCCAGGTTTCCCCGTTTCTAATCAGTGTCGAAAGCACTGGGCGCCCACGTCGTTCCTCGTAGCTGCGTGGCTCATAAAATAATCAGTGCATCGGCCCGAAAGGCCGCGGGGCAAGACGCATTGCGCACTTTGCTCCATGGTGAGACCATACGAATTGTATCTTCGATTTTCAGGCCCCCGATCATGAAACTCGCCCTCCGGGCTTCAGTCGCTTGCGGAATTTGGATTTCACTCTTTGCGTGGAGGCCGGCGGAAGCTTCTTTTTCGTCAGAAAACTCAGCGCAAGCCAGTGAGACGGAGAAGGACGAAAGCCCTTCGTTGGTACAGCTACAGGCGGCAATTCAGCGGGATCCAGATCGCGCAAACCTCTATGTCCAACTGGGACAAGCCTACTGGCGCGAGGGCCAGTTCCAGTCCTCTTTTGATGCCTTCAAGCAAGCCATAAAACTCGCTCCCGATTCTGCACAGGCTCATAACTGGATGGGCGCCTTCCTGATGGGCAGAGGCAACCTGCCCGACGCAATCTCTGAGCTTCACAAGGCCGTGGCGCTAGATCCGAAATATGCGCGAGCCTACACCAATCTTGGTTCCGCTCTGGCGAAGAGCGGGGATCTGCCGGGAGCGGTAAGTGCTTTTCAAAAAGCGTTGGCGCTCCAGCCAAACAGTTGGGCGGCACATCTCAATTTAGGACTGGCGCTTCGTGAGAACGGGGATGCGGCAAAAGCGGTCGTCCATTTGCGTCGAGTCGCGCAAGCGCAACCAAAAAATCCGACTGTGCAATGTGAACTCGGAAAAACGCTTCGCCAGAACGGTGAACTGCCAGCCGCTGCGGTCGCATTTGAACGTGCACTCGAGATTGACCCGGAAATGCGCGAAGCCTACTACGGACTTGGCTTCACGCTGAAGCAACAGGGCGCTGCAGCCCGTAAGACTTCACCTTCTCTTGCAAGGAATGCATACGTGAAGCAGGCGCAGGAGTCAGTCTCTAAAGGTGACTTAGACTCGGCCAAGCAACAACTTCTGCAAGCGCTTTCGGCCAATGATGATGACGGCGAAGCACACAACCTTCTCGGATACATCCTGGGGCAGCAGGGGGATACTGCGTCCGCACTCCCGCACCTGGAACGGGCCGCTGCCCTAAGCCCTGACTCTGCCGAGGTCCACTACAACTACGGCGCCGCCCTCTGGTACAGCGGGGAAAAGCAGAAGGCTATCTCAGAACTGAACGCCAGCACCCGGCTTGATCCTTCAGCAGCCGCCAGCTATGCGCTGCTGGGAATGGCGGAACGCGATGAGGGTGATCTGAGTAGCGCCCGGGTGAATCTCGAGCGGGCGATTGCACTATCGCCTACAACCGCAGCTACCTTCATCGATCTGGGGATCGTGTTTCTGCAGCTGGGGGAGCCTCAAAAAGCCTTGCCGCAATTCGAGGCTGGACTCAACGCCAGCTCTGCCGTACCTGCCCCTGACTGGGACGCTGCGATCACTGCGCTTCGAAAGGCTCTCGCGAAGAGTCCAGACGTACCGGAGTTGCATAACATGCTTGGTCTCTTGCTCGGTCGGAAAGGCTCCGATAGCAATGAGGTTCTGGGTGAGTTTCGCGATGCGTTGCGGTTGCGGCCCGATTATGCCGAGGCACACAACAATATGGGCCTGGTGCTCGCGCAAACCGGGGAGGATGAGAAAGCCACGGCAGAATTTCGCGAGGCAGCGCGGATTCGTCCCGATTTCGCTGACGCGCATGGGAACCTGGGTGCGGTGCTCATGCTTTCGGATGTCGAAGAGGCCATCAGCGAACTGGAAAAGGCCGTCTCTCTTGATCCGGGATTGATGAAGGTGCAGTTCAACCTGGCCGAGGCATACGGCAACAGTCCACGCCACGGCACCGAGAAGCAGATCGAGCAATTAAAAAAGATCATCTCGATCGCGCCCGATTTCGCGCGCGCACATCTGTCCCTGGGGAAGGCTCTGCTGCATGATGGCAAGATTGGCGATGCGGTTGCCGAACTGCAGGAGGCGGTACGGTTGGAACCGTCAAGCGGCGAAGCGCATTACCAACTCGGTTTGGCGTTGATGCGAAGTGGCCAACAGGAAGAGGCAGCGGCCGAGGTCAAAAAAGGACGCGAGCTATCCTCCGTCAACGAGCGGAATCAGAATGCCGAGCTGGATATCTCCGAAGGCCGGGCAGCCCTCCAAAAAGGAGAATTGCAGGAAGCGGAAGCGAAGTTTCGTCACGCGGTCAAACTTCTCCCGGAGTCTCCCGTCGCTCAGCATCTCTTAGGCGTGACGTTAGAAAAACAGGGCCGCCCGGAAGATGCTCTTGCGGCGTATCAGAAGGCATTGGAACTAAATCCGGGCGACCTGAGTGCACGGCAGAACATAGCGAGATTGAAGCCGCCGGAAGCACCCGTCGTTACTGGTGCTGCACCCTCGAATCTTGTGGGCGGCAGTGAGCGCATAAACTCCGACGATGATTCAGCGAAGATCTCCGAGTTCGAGCGCTATATTCGTGAGAGTCGATACAGCGAGGTTGAGGCTCTGCTTGCTTCCTATTTGAAAGAACACCCTAAGTCCTCCTGGGGTTGGTACGCTCTTGGTTACAGTCAATTCGCTCAGAAGAAAATCGGCGACTCCATAAAGTCGTTGGCCCAGTCTCTAAGCCTGGATATCAAAAACTCCGACGCTCACAAGATCCTGGGCCGCGACTTGATGGCCATCGGCCGGTTTGATGCCGCGCAAAAAGAATTCGAGCAAGCTATCCAGTACGATCCACATTCCAGTGAGAGTCACTACGATCTGGGCAAGCTGTTTTCACTGCAGGACAATTGGGTCGCTGCGCGCAAGGAATTCGAGGCAGCAATCCAGATTCAGCCGGATTACATCGAAGCCATTGATTCTCTCGGTTTCGCTCGGGAAGCATTGGGGGATAATGCCGGCGCAGTCCAGACCTATGAAAAAGCGATTGCTCTCAACCAGGAACGACACGGCAATTTTGTCGCCGCTCATGTGAACTTGAGCGCATATTACAATCGCACCGGCGACCAGGCGAAAGCCCTCGATTACGCGCAGCAGGCGCTGGCGCTCAATCCCAAGTCAGATTCTGCGTGGTTTCAGAAGGCAAAAGCAGAGGAGCGGTTGGGACAGCTTCAAGCAGCCGCCGATTCGCTAACGCACGCTGTCACCCTAAATCCAAGATCGTCCTCTTATTTCTACGTGCTCGCCGGAATCTACCGGAGACTAGGGAATCTTGAGGAGAGCAAGAAAGCCCTCGAATCATTTACCCGCCTTGATCAGGAGAACAACGAACTGGAAAAAATGCGACATAACATGTCGAAGAGCAGAAATGCACCGCACCCCGAGGGCGAGCATGAGTAGTTGCGCATCGGGCCAGTCTGTGCATCGGTTCTTCCGAAGGCCGGGTTGGGTAGTAGCATTGACATTTTTGTCGTTGAGTGCGGGCGCTCAAGCGCCTGAAGTGCACTTTACCGATATCACGGCTCAGAGCCACCTCGATTTCACCCAGGAAAATTCTCCCACATCGAATAAGTACCTGATTGAGACCATGGGTGGTGGAGTCGCGCTTTTTGACTACGATAACGACGGGCGTTTGGACATTTTCTTCACAAACGGGGCGCTGCTTTCCGATCCCATGCCCGATGGCAAGTTGCCCGACAAATCCAATAAAAAGTTCTGGAATCGTCTTTATCACCAGAATGCGGACGGTACCTTTACCGACGTAACCGAACGCTCGGGAATCAACGGTGTCGCTCAGGGCTACTACAGCATGGGTGTGGCAGTTGGAGACTATGACAATGATGGCTTTGAAGATCTGTACGTGACTGGCTTCGCAGGCAACATCCTCTACCACAATAACGGCGATGGAACCTTCACCGATGTCACCGAGAAGGCCGGAGTCAAGGGTGGCAGTTGGAGTGCGAGCGCCGGTTTCTTCGATTACGACAACGATGGAAAGCTTGACATATTCGTCACGCGTTACCTGGACTGGACAATCAAGACCAACCGCTACTGCGGGGAAAGGCCGCCGAACGGAGTGCGCTCCTACTGCCATCCGGACAATTACGATGGTGTGACCAACATCCTGTATCACAACAACGGAGACGGCACCTTCACGGATGTCTCGCAAAAGGCGGGGGTGGCGAATCCGCACGGGAAGAGCCTGGGCGTCGACTTCGCCGACTATGATGGGGACGGTTTCACCGACGTTTTTGTCTCGAACGATTCGGTGCAATGCTTCCTCTACCACAACAACGGCAACGGTACGTTCACTGAAGTCGGCCTGCTCGCCGGCGTCGGCTACAACGAGGATGGCAAGACCTTCGCGGGGATGGGAATCGACTTCAGCGACTACGACAACGACGGCTGGCCTGACATCGTGGTCACCGATCTCTCCAATGAACGTTACATGTTGTTTCGCAATGAAGGCACTGGCACGTTTCGCGATGTCACGAACCTCTCCGGTATCGGTGGCGCGACATTGACGTTTTCCGGATGGAGCACGCATTTTTTCGATTATGACAACGACGGCTGGAAAGACCTGTTCGTTGCCCAGTCCCACGTGATGGACACGATCCAGGTAACCTCGCCCAATTTGCGTTACATGGAACCGCCCTTACTGCTGCGCAATGACAAGGGACACTTTGCCCGGGTCATCGCGGGCGATGTATTTCAGCAAGATTGGGCGGGACGTGGAGCGGCTTTCGGCGATATTGACAACGATGGCGACATTGATATCGTGGTCAGCAATCTCGGTCAGAAAGCGTACATACTAAGAAATGATGGCGGGAACAAAAACAACTGGATCGGCATTCAGCCAGTGGGAACAAAATCGAATCGCGACGGGATCGGAGCGCGAATCAAGGTTGTCTCGGCTTCCGGTTCAACGCAGTACTTCACGGTGAACACAGCGACCGGCTATCAATCTGCCAGCGACAAACGTGTAATCGCTGGCCTAGGCAAAGACTCGACTGCGAAACTAGTCGAGATTCGCTGGCCCTCGGGTATCGTGCAAAAATTCGAGGACGTCAAAGCTCGCCAATATCTCAAGGCGGTCGAACCGACTCGATGATGACCCGCCGTGAACTGGTGTCCAGAATTGCAGCCACGGCGGGCTCTGCCCTCCTGCTTCCTTTGCGATGGATGTTCGCTCAGGGGATCTCCTCCCGAGGCGTGAAACCGCAACCCCGTGGCAAACCCTCCGGTCGTCCCTTCCTCGCACATTTCACAGATATCGCAAAAGAAGCCGGATTGAGGGAGCCGATCGTGTACGGCGGCCTCGATGTGAAGAACTATATCGTCGAGGTAGTCGGAGCGGGCGTCGCCTTCATCGATTACGACAACGATGGGTGGATGGACCTGCTCGTCCTCAACGGCACGAAGATCGAGGGCGATCCTCCCGGTGCCACCAACCGCTTATACAAGAACAATCGCGACGGCACTTTCACCGATGTGACTGCGAAAGCTGGTCTAACACGGGCCGGTTGGGCTTCGGGCGTCACGGTGGCTGACTATGATAACGACGGCTTCGACGACATATTCATCACCTACTACGGCCACAACGTGCTTTATCGCAATAACGGAAATGGCACTTTCTCGGACGTCACCAAAAAGGCTGGACTCTGGCAACCTGAGGTTCGATATGGTTCAGGCTGCACCTGGGTCGATTACGATCGTGATGGCCATCTGGATCTGTTTGTGGCCAATTACCTCAGCACCACGCTCGACAAGCTTCCCAAACCGGGTACCAATCCCGATTGCACCTGGAAAGGAGTAGCGGTGAACTGTGGTCCGCGAGGACTACCCACGGGCTTCGTGCAGCTCTTTCACAATAATGGCGATGGCACCTTTACCGAGGTAAGTAAGCAGAGTGGCGTAGCGTCCTCCTCCGGATCCTATCCCATGACCTGTGTGGCTGCCGACTACGATAATGACGGCTGGCCAGACATCTATGTCGCCTGCGATTCCACCCCAAGCTGGCTTTTCCGAAACCAGCACGACGGCACGTTCCGCGAGGAAGCTCTAGAGCGCGGCATTGCTCTCAGCGAGGATGGTATGGAGCAAGCCGGCATGGGGGTGGGCGTTGGCGATTTCGATCTTGATGGGAATCTCGACATTTTCAAGACGAACTTCTCCGACGATACAAACGTTCTCTATCACAATGACGGCAAGGGCAACTTCGACGACCTCACGATCCGCGCCGGCCTGGGCGTTGAGACTCGCTACGTCGGATGGGGCGCGGGAATTGTCGATCTGGATAATGATGGCCTGCCCGATTTGTTTGTCGTGACCGGAACTGTGTATCCCGAAGTGGAGAAGAAACTGCCGACATACCCGTTCCGGACTCCGCGCCTGCTCTTCCGGAACCTGGGCGATGGCCGGTTCGAAGAGTTGATCGAAGAAGCAGGCCCGGGCATGTCAGATGTGCATTCCAGCCGAGGCTGCGCGTTCGGGGATTTCGACAATGACGGAGACATCGACGCCCTTGTCTGGAACATGAATGAGCCCCCATCGCTGCTGCGCAATGATCTTTCGGGCAATGGGCACTGGCTGAAAGTTCAGTTGGTCGGGGTCCGTAGCAACCGCAGCGCGATCGGCGCCCGGGTAACCGCACGCTATGGCAACAGACTGCAGGCTCAGGAACTAACCGCTCAATCCAGCTTCTATTCGGTCAACGACCGGCGCCTCCATTTCGGCCTGGGCGCTGAGACCATAGTCCAACTCGCGATACGGTGGCCAAATGGCACGATTGAAACCATCTCGAATGTGGCGGCCAACCAACTCGTGGTGGTTCGCGAATCCTCCGGAGTCATCCGTCAACAGAAATTTTGAATTGAGCGTGCGGCTGTATCAATACCCGGCTGGGCTGTCACAGAAACCGTTTTCTGAGTCCAACCTTGACGGATATACACGATTGACAATGCGAACCCACCTCGTTTGGCGTGATTGGCTTGAAAAATCGTTATTCTTTGGTGCTGCAGCGCCCAGACGGGAAGCTTCTTCCTGGTGCTTGGCTATCACTCTAAGATCAGCTTATAACGCTACAAACAAATAACTTAGATCGACTGACCAAGTCGCTTTGGACCGGTTCCGTATTCGGAGCCTGTCCGTGTCGCGGAATCGGGGAGGTTGAGCGGTCCACAGAGCACTTCGGCTAAATCGTACTAGTAGAAAAGAATTAGCTTGACAGTACTATTGCATTAGCAGTAAAAAATGCAGTCATCCGAGTAAAGGTTTTCTCGGAGGAAAAGACGCTTGGGTCAGATCTGCTCTTGGGAGGCGTGAAATGCAACGCCGTTTCTTCGTAACCCTGTTCCTATTGTGCGCTGTGGTTCTGTGGTTCAACCAGGACAAGTCATTTGCTCAGTTTGCTGATCGCGCCGTGATCACCGGCGTCGTCACCGATGTCAGCGGCGCCGCCGTCCCAGACGCCAAAGTTACGATCACGGACCAGGCGACGGGTGTACAAGCCGTGGTGGGATCGAACAGCGCCGGAAACTACAGTAGTCCGCCGTTGATTCTTGGAACCTATAAGGTCACCGTCGAAAAGACCGGATTCAAGACCTACTCGCGGGACGGCATTGCTCTTACCGGTGGCGTCACTTATCGGCAAGATGCGTCCCTGCAACCGGGCGCCGTCAGTGAAACGGTCCAAGTGGAAGCTTCCGCGGTCGAACTCGTCAACACCGAAAACGCCACAGTGCAGCATACCGTAGGCGAATCGTACTACCGCGATCTGCCGGCAGTGATGGGCGCTGACATTCGACTGGCCGAGTCGCTATTGCAGTTGCAACCCGGCTACGTTCCGATGCAGCCCAACGGGGACGCGATCTTCCGCGGCAGCCAGTTTACCTCGCGCATGAACGGCGGCCAGACGATGGCGACCGAGAACTGGTTCGATGGCGCAGCATTTGGATACGCTGAAGGACACCAGCAGACCCAGGAGAGTTCGATTCCGTATCCTTCTGTGCGTGAAATGACGGTGGTTCAAAACACGTTCTCCGCGCAGTACGGACACACCAGCGGCGGTTTCATCACTTACGCCACGAAGTCTGGTACGAATAAGTTCCATGGCAACCTTTACGACTTCTACACGAACAACAAGCTAGACGCCTCCAATTACTTCCTGGGTCCCGTCTTGAAGGCAGGCGGTTTGGGAACAACGCTGCCGCTCGGTCAAAACAACTGGGGATTCGCTGTGGGCGGTCCTATTCCGAAGCTCAAGAAGACTTTCTGGTTCTTCAATCTGGACGGTATGGACTATCACAGCACGGTGAACACCGGCTACGTCAACACACTTCCAACACCGTTGCAGCGACAAGGAGATTTCAGCGAGTTCCTAACCGGAGCACAACTTACGGATTCGACCAACCAACCGGTTGTTGACGCTCTGAATCGTCCCATCTATGTAGGCGAAATCTTCAATCCCGCTAGTACGCGGCGAACGCCGGGCGGCGTGATTGTGCGGGATGGATACGGCTTTGACACCACAACGGGCCTTCCCATTCCTGGGCAGGCAAATATTATCCCGGCGAACGATCCTCTCTGGAGTCCGTTGGCCACTGCAGTCATCCCTAACATTCCAGCTCTGGATCGCGATACTGTCCGCGTTAACGGTTTCGGTGGGTCGTCGGACGACAACAACAAGATCAACGTGCGGACGTGGCTCTTGCGCGTGGATCACACGTTCAACGACAAGTTCTCTATTTCGAACACCTATTACGAGAACATCCGGCCACGTATTGCTCATTGCGGAGGCCCGCAGGGATGCAACACCGTAAACAACGGCGAAACCGACTCGGCATCTAACGATACCTACATTGGCCAAGGCTTCTATCAGCGCATCACCAACCACTTCGATCACGTGCAGATGAACTGGATCATCAGGCCGAACCTGTTCAATCACACGACCGTGGCTTATGACCGATGGATGATGCTCGGGCACCAACTGGCGGGTGGAGTAGGCTGGAATCAGAAGCTGGGCCTCGGACTGCCGGATGCGCCGATCTTCAACAACGCCGGATTCCCGCAGCTTAATTTCAACGGGCCCGTTGGATATACCCATTACGGGACTCCTTGGGCAAGTGGCGGCGCAGATATCAATAACCGCTATCAATTCCTCGATGACATCGCGTGGACTACGGGCAAACACACGATCAAGGCCGGCGTCGAATACCGTTACATGACCTTCCCCCAAACTGGCTGGGCAGTGAACACGGGCGGCAACTTCAATTTCAACGTGAACGAGACCGGTGGCTACGACCAGGCTGGTAATAGCGTCGGAGGGCCCACCGGTAACGAATTCGCTTCCTTCATCTTGGGCCAGGTGGATAGCGCCAATTTCTCGGTACCGTTCAAGTACATGCCCAGGATGCATTACGGCTCTTTCTGGGGGAACGACGATATTAAGCTCACAAAGAACCTGAACATCACCTTGGGTCTGCGCTTTGACTTGCAGGGTGACCTGCATGAGCAATACGGCCGTTTCTCTACGTTCGATCCCTCAGCTCTCAACCCGGTCGGCGTCCCGGGCGCGACGATATTCAATAGTTCGAAGGCAAATGGGAAGTCCAGTTGGAACGTCGGTCCGCGCATCGGATTCGCCTACTCCCTCAATCCGAGAACCGTCATTCGTGGTGGGTATGGCATGTACTACGCTGGAGTACAGGCCGACTCCTGGGACCCCTACCCAGTGGATGGTTATCAGACAAACCCAGTGGCGCCGAATACGGTCAACGGGTTGGCCCCGGCGTTCTACTTCAACGGAAACGGACCCTGTCCGGCGGTTCGCACGCAACTTGCTAACCAGAATGTCCCGTGCGGGTGGCCCGCGGGCAGTATCGTGCTACCACCGCAACTTAACGCTGACGTCGCCAATGGCGGCAACCCAGTTGGGGTTGACCCGCGAACTTACACTATGCCGCGGTATCAGAACTGGTCGGTGTCGTTCCAGCGTCAGTTGACTAACAACATGGGCATTGACATCGCCTACGTCGGGAATCACGGGACCCGGTTGATCGACGGCCGGAGCTCTGCGGGCGTGTACGACAATATGAATCCCGGAAGCGTGCTCTCGACCTATGGTGTGAGCGCTCTCCAGGAGACGTTCACTAATGGTGTTTGCGACACTCCCGGTGGGTGCGGCGGTGTTGCCGCTCCCTACGCAACTTTCTCTGGAACTCTGGCGCAGGCGTTGCGTAGCTGGCCGCAGTATCAGCAGATCAACTGGCGGTTCTTCCCATTCGGAAACAGCCACTACAACGCTCTGCAAGTAGCCTTTGATCGCCGCATGGCTGCTGGCCTGCAGCTCAAGGTTTCTTACACTTACTCCAAGCTGATGAACAACGGCTCAGAGACCGGATTGGGTTCTGGCGGACCTCCTGTACAGAACCCCAGCGACATGAGCAATCTGTACAGTGTCAGCTCGGACGACGTTCCCCACATCTTCTCGGTGGGGTGGGTCTACAACTTACCTTTTGGCAAGGGCAAGCCCATCCTGTCGAATGCATCGGGCTTCGTGAACCACCTCGTAGGCAATTGGCAGATATCTGGAATGCAGAGCTACTCGTCCGGACGACCACTTTCGATTACAACGGACAACTCTGGATTGGGTGGATTGTTGTTCAACACGGCGCACTTCCCGAATAAAGCGGGCAGTGGACGATCCGGGCACTTCAGCAATCCATATGCCGACTCATACCTGAATCAGTCAGGGTGGTCGGATCCGGGTGCGCAGGGTTTTGGTAACGCGCCGAGGATGGATGCGAACGTGCGCGGGTTCAGTTACTACAACGAAGATATTTCCATCTACAAAGACACCTACTTCGCCGAGGGGAAATACGTCCGGTTCCAGGCAGATGCAGGTAACGCCTTCAACCGAGTTTTCTATTGCCCCGTAGATCAGTTCTGGCTCCCGAACAACGGTAATGGCAACTTTGGGAAAACCGGCAGCCAGTGCAACATCCCAAGGCGAGTACAGTTTGGGCTGCAGTTGTTCTTCTAACGCCCCTGAGACGTGAAAGGGATGGCCGCAACGGCCATCCCTTTTTCTTACCAGATGAACTTAACCCTTCCCCAATTTCTCTCTCCGTAGGATCCCGTGCCCTTCCTGCAGCACCAGCAGTTGATTGGCGTCAACATTCTTAAACGACTCCACCAGCCCCAGGGGCCAGCGCACCTCGACCAGATCCACTAGTTTGGCTTGGCCCAGGCCGAAATGCAGGCGCAGGTCATTCTGCGAGACATAACTGGACCCGCTCAGCACTTCATTCATCTGCGCATGCTTCCCTGTCACCACGCGCACGCGCGCGCCGATTCCGCTGCGATTCGACTTGGTCCCGATGCACTTTACCTTCATCCAGTTGTTCTTCGCAGGACACTCGTTACGTAGCAGCGTAGGTGGCTCGTTCATGTTGACCACTACGACGTCGACATCGCCATCATTGTCGAAGTCTCCAAATGCCGTTCCACGGCTTGGGCGGGGTTCGTTCAGAATGGGGCTGCTGTCAGCCGTGACATCGGCAAAATGGCCATTCCCCAGGTTACGGTAGAGAATCTTGCGCTGTTTGAAGGTGAAGTGCAGCTTCTTGGTGTCCACTTCGGGGAATACGTGACCACTCGAAATAAATATGTCGGGCCAGCCGTCGTTGTCGAAATCAAACAGCCCCACTCCCCAACTGAGATATTTCGTATTGATTCCCATACCACCCTGCAAAACAGCATCGTAAAAAGTTCCGTCGCCGTTATTGTGGTACAGGTTCGAGGTTTGATCGGCATAATTGGTCTTTACGATGTCGAGCCAGCCGTCGCAATCATAGTCGCCGACGGCCACTCCCATCCCGCCCTGCATTCCGCCATTCTCGTTGACGGCACATCCGATCTCGCGGCCGATCTCTTCGAAAGTTCCATCGCCCTTGTTGTGATAGAAGCGGCTGGGGACAGAGTCGCATGCCACATAGATATCGGGCCAGCCATCGTTGTCGAAATCGGCGGCCGCAACTCCTAAACCGTAGCAACCGGTTGGGATCCAGTGATCGCTCACGAAAAACGGTTCCGACGGACCTCGCGGAACCGCGATCCCGGACTGTACAGACACATCCTCGAAGGTTCCGTCGCCGCGATTACGATACAGGATGTTAGTCCCGCCACCCATACCTTGAGGTCCACAACCTACCGATAAGCCCCAATAACGGCAATAGGCATTGCTTCCGGCGACAGGCACCGTCTTCAGATCGAAATTCACGTAATTGGCGACGAAAAGATCGAGGTGACCGTCGCGGTTGTAGTCGACGAAACAGCAGCCCGTATTCCAGCGCGGGTGGGGGTCCTTCTGCACTAATCCGGCTTTCTCAGTGACGTCGGTAAAGGTCCCGTCTCCATTGTTGTGATAGAGAACAATGCCACCCCAGTACGTAACCACAAGGTCGTCGAAACCATCGTTGTCGTAGTCTCCGATACAGCAGCCAGAGCCCCATCCCGATCGAATCAGACCGGCCTTGGCGGTAACATCCGTGAACGTTCCGTCTCGATTGTTGTGGAACAGAAAATTCGTTGGCGGATGCGACTCCGAGACTCCCTCCAGGCGCGTGCCGTTCACCATGAAAATGTCGAGCCAGCCATCATTGTCATAGTCAAAAAGAGCTGCGCCGCAGCCGTTCTCTTCCAGAATGTACTGCTTCGTCTCCACGCCGCCGCAAACGTTGACAGCCGAAGCCAAACCCGCTTCCTTCGTGATGTCCTTGAAGAAGAAGCCTGCGGGCCCTGTGGGCGTTCTCATGCTGGGATTGGAGGCACCTGCGGGTTTCTGCAGCGGCGCGAGCCCCGGCACCAGGGATGAAAACGGCAAGACCAAGCCCGCTCCTCCCATCGCGCCCAGAAACTGACGGCGAGAAAGAGAGGCAGTGGCTTTCCTGAGGCTCGGCTGGCTGGAGAAGGGGACGCTCATTTCGTTAATCAGGCAACAACAGTCTCAGGCGAAGATCCCGTGTGGCACTTTGCTCCGCTTCCAGCCTATGGGATTCGGCCATTTCGGCTTCGGATTCGGCCGACTTGCCTAGGCGACGCAGGGCCAGCGCCAACTGGTAGTGCGCCTCCACGGAACCAGGATCGAGCGCAATGGCCTCCTTGAGATTGCGTTGCGCCTCTTCGTATTGATGCTGCCGGACGAGTATGCCTCCCAATTTCACATGCGAGGGCACATGCTCGGGATGCGACTTGAGTAGGTCTTGGAAGATCGGGATCGCGCGCTCGTCGTCGCCGATGGCGTCATAGGTCAGAGCCAGATAGTAGTTGGCCGGGACCTGATCCGGTTGGCCCGCCAGACTCTGTTTCAGCGACGCCTCCGCCTCGCTGTACTTGTTTTGCTGGAAATACACGGCGCCAATGGCATAGTGAAGAAAGGCATCTTGTGGATGTTTCTGGAGCAGTCGTTGAAACAACGCCAGCGCCTCGTCCAGGCGGCCCTTACCGAAATTGGCTGAGCCAAGCAAATAAGCGTAAGTGTCGTTGTCCGGTCTTAGCTCGACCGCTTTGCTCAGAGCACCCAGAGCATCGTCCAGGAGATTTCTCTCAAGACATACCTTTCCGAATTGGAACAGGACCTCTGGGTCTTGAGGCGCCATTCGCTTTGCTTTCACGAGATAAGATAGGGCTTTCTCTGTGTTCTCTTGGCGTTCAGAAACCTGAGCAAGCGTCAGGTAACAGGCCAGGCAGTCCGGCTTCCGAGATAAGGCCAGCTCCGCGTTAATTTCGGCGTTGGTAAGCCGCCCCAAGGCCAGAAAAGCATTTGCCAGTTTGAGGGCACTATCCGCCTGCGGGTGGTTTGCGACCCGGGTCTCCTGCTCTTCGAGCACTGCAATGGCCTGTGAATTCATGCCCTGGGTCACAAGGGTGGCAGCAAAATCGAGTGCGGATTCACCCGATGGCTCGGACAATCTTTGCCAGTGTCCAACAAGGTCCTCCAATTCCTGCTTCTTGCCGAGGGCAGCGTAATCGGAGGCGAGGATTACCAGGCCTTCATCGGACCCTAGCAGTTGACTCCGAATCGGCGCAGCCGAATCTAGAGATTGCTGGAAATTGCCCCGCGAAGCCTGAAGCTTGGCTAGGTCGAAGCGAGCGTTAAGGTTGCCCGGGTCGAGATTCAGCACTTCCTCAAAGCACTTCTCCGCCTCATCAGGCTTATTGCTCATCGCGTAGGCGGTTCCCAATGTCGTGCGAGCGCCGATCAACTTGGGATTGAGTGCCAGAGCCTGGCGCAAGAACTTTGTACTCTCGTCGATTTTCCCTTGCTGCAACCGAATCGTACCCAGCAGAGCCAAGGCCAAAGGACGGGTGGATGGAACCTGCAGGGCCTTCCGGGCTTCGGTTTCGGCCTGCACAAGGTTTCCCTTGCCCAACAGTTCTGTGGCGGTTTCGATGTGATTCGTCTGGGCACATGCGAAGCCGGCGCAGAAAAGAACAAGGAAAAGTGCCTGCGATATACGTCTAGCTCGCATGGGGAATCGAGTAGCTGAACTGAAGCAAAATGACGTTTAGACGTGCGTCATTCCAGCTTTTTAGTATACCGCGCAGCGCACAGGCATCTGCGAAGATAGTCGCGATTCTGTACACGACTACGCCGTTTTACGCACTCCACTGAATCACGCTGTAGGAACGCGAGGGTACCTCAAACTTCGTGCGCCCATTGGCCATAGAAGGTTTCTCCAAGGCCTGTGGTTTGACCCTCTCCGGCGCGTCAAAGCCGTTCACAGCCTTGAGATCATTTCCCGTCAATACCTGGGAAACCAACACGCGACTTTGTGGCTGATCTTCCCAGACCAGTTCGACCGCATGGGCTTTCGAGAGGTCACGGTTGAGAATGAACAGCGAAGTCTTCCCTTCCTCGGTGGTGGCGACCGCGTCGATGTAGGGCACGGCGTCGAGTCCCTTCACATCGTATGTCGGGGACTCGATCAGCAAGTTCAGCACTTTCCCATGCGCATATTGCAATGCCCACCAATAGGGATAGTAGATGGTCTGTCGGTAGAGCCCACTCTCGTTTGTCATGATCGGAGCGATCACGTTGATCAACTGTGCCAGGCATGCGATTTTCACTCGATCCGCATTTCGCATTAGCGTGTTCAGCATGCCGCCCACAAGCAACGCATCCTCCAAATCGTAGACCTCCTCCAGTAGATGCGGCGCCTCTTTCCGATGCCCATCGACCGCATCTCCGCTGCGCGCGCGATACCACACATTCCATTCATCGAATGATAACCACAGTTTCTTCGGTGATCTCTTGTGCCCGCGGACCAGATCGCACACCGCAAGGGACTCGGCAATCTGGCGATCCATGGTCAAGTTCATTGCCAAATACTGTGCGCTATCCCCGCCTGTCTCTCGATCGTTGCCAAGATAACGATGCAATGACAGCCCATCCACGTTGTCGTAACACTGTTCGAGCACCTCGCGGTCCCATTCCAGATACGTGGGCATGAACGGGCCGCTTGATCCGCATGCAATCAACTGCAGCGAGGGATCTTGCGCTACGTAGCGCATTTGCCGGGCCGTATCTTGCGCCTTCATCCCATATTCGGTCGCGGTCATGTGGCCGATCTGCCAGGGCCCGTCCATTTCATTGCCCAGGCACCAGTGCTTTACATTGTAGGGCTCTGCGAACCCGTGCTTTCGGCGTAGATCGCTCCACTGAGTACCCTTATCTATGTTGCAATATTCCAGAAGTGCGGCAGCCTGCTCCGGAGTCCCCGTGCCGAGATTCAGACCCATGAGTGGCAACGTTCCCACGGCCTTGCACCACTGCATGTATTCGTTGGTTCCGAACTGATTCGGATTCAGCGTATCCCATGCCTTGTCGAGCACACGTGGCCGATCCTGCCTGGGGCCGACACCGTCGAGCCAGTTATAGCCAGACACGAAGTTCCCGCCGGGATAGCGAATAATCGGAACCCCAAGTGTGCGCACCTCCTCCATCACATCTTTACGGAATCCATTTGAGTCGGACAATTTCGATCCCGGATCGTAGATGCCTTCGTAGATCGCGCGCCCGAGTTGCTCAAGAAAAGATCCGAATAAATTGCGATCCAAAGGAGAAATGCTGCGACGCGCGTCGATGTAGATCCGGGCCGTCTGGTCAGAGGTTGACGAAGTCTGCGCCGAGAGGAGGCGCCCTAGAAAGGTGCTGGAAGACACAGCTACTCCGAGGGTCGAAGCCTGCTGCAAGAACTGACGTCTCGACGGCATATCTCCTCCAGATGAACCGGTCGCTAACGCTGATCGGCCCAATTCAATGTTATAAGTAAACGATTACTTGAGCGGCATCAATATACGACTTGCGAGCTTTATAGGCAAGAGAAAAGCTTCCGAACGGCAGCGCCAATGCCACACTGCCACTCCTTGCGCCGGGCCGAACAGCAAGTATCCGAAAACGTTTTCAGTTGTAGGAAGCGGCTCCAGACGCGTAGCCTTCGGGCATACTAGCTGTCTTCATTCCGGGAGGCATAACGTGATCAAACTTTGTCGGTCAGGTCGTCGCGCATTCCTCTGGTACTTGACCCTCTGTTTCCTGGGGCGATTAGTCGTGGCACAAACCGCCAACGCAACGCTCGACATCGATGCGAGCAAGATCGAGAACGTCATCAGCCCAACTCTGTACGGGCAGTTTGCCGAACTAATGTACCAGGACATTAAGGGCGGGCTCTCTGCAGAATTGATGCGCGATCGCGGCTTCGATGAGCAGCCAAACGGGTTGGGCTTACCCCGCCATTGGGAGCGTGACCCAGATGATCGAAATGATGACGACAACCTGCATTTCACGTGGGATAGTGAAGTCTACTTTCCCGTCGAGAGCGATCCCAACACTCTCCCTCTCCAGCATTCGTTGCGCATCGACATTCAACGCGCTGACAACCAGCGCCGCGGCATTCATCAAGGATGGATACCAATCCGTGCGGGTCTCGAATATCAAGGGTACATATGGCTGAAGAGGACGGACTCCTCTGGGCAGATTGAGGTCGCTTTGGAGGCGGACCGAACAGATGGCGAGCAGTATGCCAGCGCAACCATAACGCCCGACTCTGGCGATTGGAAGAAGTATCCATTTACGCTGCGACCCTCGAAATCTGATCCGCTCGCGAAGCTGGCCATGTTGTTTCGCGGTCATGGGCGCTTCTGGCTCGACCAAGTTTCGTTAATGGCGAGTGACGCGGAAGGAGGAGTGCGCCATGACGTTGAACAACGAGTAGCAGCACTGCATCCCAGTTTCATCCGCTGGCCTGGGGGTAATGTCGCCCAGGACTATCACTGGAAGTGGGGCGTCGGCCCTCGTGATCGTCGCCCGGTGTGGGTCAATGTATCGTGGGGCAACGAACTGGAACCGGGCGACTTCGGCACCGACGAGTTCATCCGCTTCGCCCGCCGGGTCGGAGCGGAACCCTCCATTACCGTCAATGTCGAGGGACGGGGAGCAACCGCCGAAGAGGCGGCAGCATGGGTGCAATACTGCAACGGCGATGCTCAATCCGAATATGGCCGAACTCGCGCCGCGAACGGTAGTCCCGAACCGTTCCACGTCAAATACTGGGAAATCGGAAACGAAATATTCGGAGACTGGGTGCGCGGCCACAGCGATGCCGCTACCTATGCCAACAATCTCAATCGCTACATCGAGAAGATGAAGGCGATCGACCCTTCCATCAAGATCATTGCTACCGGCGACAACAATCTCGAGTGGAATCGTACGGTTCTCAAGATGGCAGGAAAGAATATCGACTATTTATCAATCCACCATTATTACGGTGCCGCAGAAATGAAGGGAGACGCTAACAACCTTCGGGCGCGTCCACTGCACTATGAACGCTTCTATCAAGAAATGCAGAATATGATGCAGGAACTCGTGCCCGGGCACGAGATCAAGCTAGCCATCAATGAATGGAACACCTCCTTGCCGCTCCCCGCCCAGCAATCCATGCAGTCGGCCCTTTACGGGGCCCGACTGATGAATGTCTTCGAGCGCAGCGGTAACCTGGTACAAATGAGTGCAGTTTCCGATATGGTGAACGGATGGAGTGGAGGCATCATCCAAGCCAGCCGCCATGCTGTCTACGTGACACCAACCTATCTGGTTAACCGGCTCTACGGAACGCATATGGGCCGTGAGCGGTTGGCCAGCACATTGCACGGACCTACTTTTGATTCCACCCAGGAAGGCACGGCCGTTCCAGTAATCGACGCCGCCGTAAGTCGATCCGCAGATGGCCGGCAGATGTTCGTGAAAGTCGTAAATACCGACCCCGCCCGGGCCGTCTCGATGAAGATCGAGGTGACCGGAGCTCGCGTTGCGAATCAAGCACAAATGGAGACCGTAAACGGTGCCGGTCTGACGGCCTCAAATGATTTCGCGCATCCCGACGTGGTACAAGCCACGAGCCGGACGGTGGACGTTGGCTCAGTGTTCTCTATCGACCTTCCGGAACACTCCGTCTCCGTCATTACGATGAATTTAGGACACTAAAATGAGGTGGACCCCACGATTCATGAGAACTTTCGTCCGAGATCACGAAATCAGCCGTGCAGGATCCTTCGCTCGCTGCCAAAAGATGCTTAGGGAATTCCAATAAGGTGCTAAACGCCTTGCCAACAGTCGGCCATCTTAGGAACTTAAATCCGCTTCAGCCTTCGGCATGCGTGAGGCCTTCCTTTATCGCAGTGCAGCCGTAAGCTACTGACATATAAGCTATTATGGTCTTTTTTGCCATCGAGAGCACCCAGCGCCGGGTTTGTAAATCATCTCTTCGCTAACTGCTATCTGTAGTGGTGCTCTCGCGCCGCCCGGTGTATAGTATTGAGGCTCGGAGTTATTCCCCCCTTGCCTTTCTGGCGGGCTCCGAGGAGCAGTGATTCGAGTGGCTGAGCCGTCTCAGGATCACTGAACGGATCGCCGCCATACTTCCCCTATTTCGTGGTGAATCCCAGGCGCGGCTGTGCCGCGGGGGCCATTTTCTTATGTCCACTTCTCGGATAGCAGGTCGTTACGAACTTCAAGGACAACTCGGTGAAGGCGGGATGGGTGTAGTCTGGCGCGCCATCGACGTGAAAACCGGCGGTGCGGTCGCCATCAAGCTCATGAAGGACATATCCGATCCGGTGGCGGTCGATCTGTTCACCAAGGAATGGCGGGCGCTTGCCGAGATCTCGCATCCGAACATCGTGGAAGTTCGCGATGTTGACGTCATCGAGGAAAACGGAGAAAAGAAGCCATTCTTTGTGATGCCCCTGCTTCGTGGCACGACTTTGGCGGACCTGATTGCCAACGCCAGTGCACGCCTCACGGTCGAGCGTGTCGTCGAGATCGCAACCCACGTATGCCGAGGACTGCAGGCAGCACACCAACGAGGACTGATTCACCGCGACCTGAAGCCGAGCAACATCCTCGTGATGGAAGACGACAGCGCCAAGATCATCGACTTCGGTGTGGTGCACCTCGCTGGGTCCAAATCGGTCACTGGCCAAAAGGGCACGTTCCAGTACATGTCCCCAGAGCAGGCGTTGATGCGCGAGATCACTCCGGCCTCCGATCTGTTTTCGATGGGGATCATCCTTTACGAGGCGCTGACGCGTCGCAAACCTTTCGCCCGCACAACTGTGCAAGACACCATGGAGGCGGTACTCAAGTTCATTCCGCCGCCGGTCTCAGAACTCAATCCGAATGTCAATCAGTCCCTGAGCCGCGTAGTCCACAAATGCCTGGCCAAGCAGCCAATTCACCGGTTCGCGAGCGCGCGCGATCTGGCAGACACTCTTCAGAAAGCCTTGCGCAACGAACAAGTGTTCGACACGGTGAAGATCGAGCAACGCGTCGAGCGCGCCAAGACAGCTTACAAATCCGGCGACGAAGCTTTCGCCTCTGAGATCCTTGCTGAGCTTGAGGCGGAAGGACATCTCGATCCGCGTATTACCGTGTTGCGGATGCAGATCGAGATGTCGGCAAGAGCGAAGAAGACGCGCCAGTTGTTGGAGAGCGCACGCGCGCGCATGGAGCAGGATGAGATTCCCCTCGCGCTCGACAAAATCCGTGAAGTACTGGAACTCGATCCCGGAAACGCCGATGCCCTGGCCATGCGGCAGGCACTGGAGAAGCAACGCAGCGAGAGCCAGATCGCGCGATGGATCGAGCTGGCGCAAGCTCACCTGAACAATCGCGATTTCGGAGCGGCCCGAAGTGCCGCCCAGGAAGTGCTCGCCATCAATCGTGCAGACGCCCGCGCCATGGATCTGCTCGAAAAAATCGAGTCAACAGAAACCGAAGCCCAGCGGATTCGTGAGCAGAAAGAACAACTCTACAGCTCGGCCATGCGGGCCTACCAGAACGGGGAAATCTCGACCGCGTTGACCAGACTCGAGCGACTGTTCTCTGTGGCTCAGGCCAATCCGAACGCGGCGATTCCAGAACGAGAAGCGGTATACCAGAGTTTCTACAAGGAAGTGCGCTCCGAGCGTGACACCATTCACAGTTCGCTGGAAGACGCACAGCGCCTGTTCCGGGAGAAGAATTTCGTGGGTGCGATGGCGGTCTGCCGGGACCTTCTGACGAAATACCCCAACGACGGTACTTTTCAGGCGTTAAAAATCCGCATCGAGGATGCGGAGCGGCAGGAATTGTCGTCGTATACCGCCGAAATCTCCAAGAGACTCGATAGCGAGCGCGACCTGGACCGGCGCGTGGAGATCATCCGCGAGGCCTGTGAGCGCTATCCCAACGAAGCCCAGTTCGCGCAGCAGCTCAAGCTGATTCGCGAGCGACGCGATCTAGTGAACTCGATCGTGGTCAAGGCTCGCCAATACGAAGAGCGCGGACAGTTTGCCGAGGCCATTAGCCAGTGGGACATCTTGCGCAACATCCATCCCGACTATCCCGGGATTGCATTCGAGATGGAGCAGTGCAAGAAAAAGCGCGACCAGCAAGGGCGGGACGAAGAGCGCGCCCGTTTAGTGAATGAAGTCGACGGACTGGTGAAAAGCCGGGCTTTTGCCAAGGCGATCGAATACGCCTCGTCTGCACTTCAAGACTTCCCCGGTGACGCTGAACTCTCAGGATTGCGAACACTCGCCGAGCAGGGCCTCGAGCGCACGAAGGAGTCGCGGCGGATGTTCGACGAGGGCCAACGATGCGTGGCACAGGGAGATCTGGTCAGCGCCACGGAATTGTTGCGCAACAGCCTGAACCTTGATCCGCGGGCCCCAGGTTTGCGAGATGCGGTCATCAATGTCCTGATTGAGAGGGCGCGAGGGTTAGGAGAAGAAAATTGGCAGCAAGCGGAACCGCTGTGTGAGGAGGCCAGCGAACTTGACGCTAATCATCCCGCGGTCCGGGCGTTACGTTCGACCATCGTGGACGCAAAGCGGAAGGGCTTCGTAGTGCAGTGTCTTACGGACTGCCGCTCGCTCGTCGCCGCAGCAAATTTCCACGAAGCAGCGGCGCGAATTCGTGCGGCACGAGAGGTCTACCCCAACGATTCTCGCCTGGAACAGTATGAAGCGACTCTGCAAAAGGAGCTAAAAGAATTTATCCGCCAGGAGCAGAAGCGTAAAGACCAATCGGCTTTGAACGACAATCGCCGCATGGCGGAACAGAATCCCGATCGCGCGAATTTGCGGACGCTTTTGGAAAGCTCCTATGCGATTCGTGCGAAGCACCCTGACGATCCGGATATTGCCCGCACCATATCGGAGATCGAAGTTGCCGTCAAGAATGTGGCGAAGGTCGAGGACGTTAAGCAGGTCTTGCGCGATGAACCGGCTCTCACCGGGACCGGCGGCTGGCGAGCTACGATGATCCAACAACCGCCTGGACAAGCTGCGCCGCGGCCCCAGGAAAGGAAAGGCCCGCAGCTTGTTGGAAAAACCAGTGCAACCACCACGGTGACGAAAACGCCTGCCCGGCAGGCATACAACTTCCAAACTTTCGTGCGCGAATTGGCACTCCTTGCAAAAGAAGTCCAGCGGAGATTGCTGTCTCTCGCACGACCGGGCGGCAAATGGTCAACTCTGAGGCTCGGGCTGGCGGCCGGGATCGTTATCCTCTTACCGCTGATCGTTTATGTCGCTCTTCTTCCGCCCAGCAAATCGACGAAGAACACAGAAACCCATCCGGTGGCAATGGTGCAGATCACCACCGAGCCAGGTGACTCCGCGATCAAAGTGGATGGTCAGCCGATCAACAACGGCGCGGTGCCGCTGGGAGCAACAATCGAGGTCAGTCGTCTGGGTTACAAGACGAAGCAGATTCAAATTCAGCAGGCGAGCGATGGCAAGATAACGCTTGAACCCGCTGCACTGCATCTGTCGGTTCACACCTCGTCAACTGGCGGAAGCGCAGAACTCGATGGCCAGAAGATTGCCGATTTCGCCGACGGCTCCCTCGAATACGACCTGACTCCCGACGGACTTCCGCACAAGCTCTCGGTCAGCGCAAACGGCAAGCAGATCTTTGGGCTCGGCGTGCAGGCTTCCCCAGGTCAGCAACCCCAGGTGACCGGAGTAGATGCGAACGATGTTCTAGTTGTCACCAGCCTGGGGAAGGATGCCACCCTATACGGCCGAAGCAGTCTAGGGGCCGCTCATCTCGGGGACCAAGGGGTCGCCATTACTCCTGGCGGCGCGCCGATCACGGTGACAGACCAGAATCATGACGTAACCTTCGGCCAGGGCGAGGATCAAGGAAGCGTGTCGATCGACCCTTCGAATGCTCCGGTCCTCATGGTGCAGTCGCTCGATGGCCAGGGTCGCGTCTTTGTTACGACTAACGCGGAGAAGGCTATCCTCAGCGTCGACGGCGTGCCCGTGCAGCGGCAGAACCGCGGCTGGACAGTGAGCAAGACGCCCGGTGCTCATAAATTCATGCTCACCGCCGAGGGCTACGAACCCCAGTCGTGGACCATGGCCATTCAGCGTCATGGCATCGTCAACAAGAGCGTGGCGCTGCACCCCAAAGTCGTGACGCCCACCATGGCTGGTCTCAACATTGGGGACGGCACTCCTGGTGCAGAGGTTTCCCTGGATGGCAAAAGAGTGGGAGAGCTGGACTCGTCTGGGAATCTCTATCTTCCCGGTATCGTGCCTGTGGGGAAGCATACGGTCAGTCTGACCAAACCGGGATTTGACGCGCACGAATACGAAATCGCAGTCAATCCGAGTGCTGCCGGCAAGCCTTTAACCGATGCCAAAATCGCGAACGCGGTACTTTCGTCGTCCATGGGAACGCTTGCCTTTCAGGCAACGGTCAAAGGAGTCACGGTAAAATACCGACGGGCTGGCGACGCGCAGTTCCGCGATGCGAATGTCTCCGACAAAATTCAATTACAACCTGGGCAGTACGAAATTGTTGCGGAGGCCGCCGGCTACCAGCGATTCAACACCACCATCAACCTGGGAAAGGACGTCGTCACTGTACCGCTTAATTTGACATCCGTTCCGGATTACGATTTTGAAGATCCAAAGCAGATCGCTCATGAAGGCGGGTGGATTAAGTCGATTACGCCGGGAAAGTTTATTAATCTCAGGTCGGGCCGCCTGAATCAGAATCTCGTATTTGCACGCCCGCACAAGACTCTGTTCTGGGACAAGAAAGTTGACTGGATGATTGAAAATTCCGCTCATACGGCTCGAGTTCAATATTCTCTTGAGGGTCAAAGCGGAAAGTTGACGCGAAAGCTTGTGTCTGGGGAAGAGGGCTCCAATCAAAAAGAGGCAAAGGTGGATGCCCAAGTTGCCGGACAGAAAGATTCACTATCTGTGCACATCCGTGTCAATGGCCAGAACGGCCAGCAGGTGCGGATTCTGAACGACAAAGGCGTAGTTCTCGACGAGTTCAACGCTCCAGGTCAGGATTTCTCGAACGGCAGGATCGCGATTCGAAGCGATTCGCTGTTCCTGGTGCGAAGCGACAACTAAAAGAACATCGCGTCTGCGGCGAATACCCGCTTAAGTCGCCGTTAGAAATCACATCTCCGGTAGTGCCCATGCAAACAGAACCCCACCGCTGCTCATCAGTACGTATTGCCGCCCATCTAGTTCATACGTCGCAGGTGAGCTAACGATCGATGCCCCGGAACCGGCGTGCCACAATGTCTTTCCGTCGCTCGAATCCAGAGCCAGAAAATTTCCTGAATTGTCTCCACTAAAGGTCAGCCCCGAGTCAGTCGTCAACACTCCTGCTCCCGGACTCCCCGGTCCGACTGCATGCGTCCATCGGATCTTGCCCGTTTGATAGTCGATCGCCTCGATGACTCCCTTGCCCCACACTCCGTAGTCAGCGCCGGCCCATCCGTAGACCCCATCTGCTGGCTTGGCGAAATAGATGCTCCAACTCGGATGGGCATCGACGACAAACAATCCGTTTTTCGTGTCGAAGCTCGGAGACCGATAGTTGGTCATGCCACCCTCGTCGGGCGCGATCAGGCGTCCGTCAGGCGCAGGTTCTTTGGCCGGATTCGGAGTCGGACGGCCTTCCTTGTCGACCCCCAAAGTCCAATTTACTGGGCCATACGGAACCGTCATCAGGCTTTTCCCATTGGTCCGGTCGAGAACGAAAAAGTACCCGTTTCGGGAGCTCTGCATGAGCATCTTTTTCGGCTCACCGCGAAAATCTCCGTCGACGAGAACGGGAGTCTCTACCGCATCCCAGTCGTGCGTATCGTGAGGCGAAACTTGGAATGCCCACACCAGCTTGCCCGTGTCGGGATTCAGCGCAACGATTGAGCAGGTGTAGAGATCATCTCCTGGCCGAGTGGAGCCGTTCAGTACCGGCGTAGGATTGCCAGTACCCCAATACACGAGATTGAGCTCTGGATCATAAGTTCCTGTCATCCATGTCATGCCGCCTGTGGTTTCGTTCAGCGTTCCCGCCGGAGGAGTCGAGTTCCACTGCCACTGCGTCGCACCGGTTTCAGGGTCAATCGCGCGAATGTAGCCCGTGAGGTTGTCGAAATCCCCTGACACTCCGACCAGCACGTGCTTGCCCACCACAAGAGGGGCCATGCTGGTCCAGTATCCCTTCGTCACATCGGCGATCGGCACGTTCCAGCGGACACTTCCATCTTTTGCGTTCAGTGAAAGGAGGTGGGCGTCAGGACTCAGGAAATATAAGGATTGCTTGTACATCGCGACTCCCCGATGTCCAATGTGTTCGCCCTGGCTCCGCGGATGGGTGTAATGCCAGATCTGGTGACCGGATCTCGCGTCCACAGCCCAAATATTTTCGGGAACTGTGAAGTACAGAATGCCATCTACCAGCAGCGGTGACGACTTGATCAGCGAGCTCTGGTTCGTCTGGAAGGCCCAGGCCAAAGTGAGGTTCTTAACGTTCGCTGGTGTGATCTGAGTAAGCGCGCTATGTCGTCTGCCCGAATAGTCGCCATGATATCCGGGCCAACTGTCAGCCGGCGGATGTACTAGAACTTGTTCTGTGGCGCCCTGAGCCAGTGTCAGTACGGAAAACATGAACGCACATGAAACCGTAAGCAGTGTTTTCTGTAGGAGGTTCATTCGCAAGAGAAGAATTAACATCGATTGGGGCACCTGACCGGAAACTCACTTCAATGTCTGCAAATAGGCCATCAGGTCATGTACATTGTCATCCGTGTACCTGCTGAAGAGTTCGACATGAGCTTCAAATGGCGCGTCCAACTCGTACTTTACGTCGCGAGTACGCCACGACTGATACATGCCATCCGCATCTGCCAATCCGACGGTGAACTCATCGAGGTACGCCAGAGTGCCTGACACTGCCTGACCTGACGTCAGCGTCACGGTGACTTTCGACTTGGCGTGACGCGGATAGAGCATTCGCTCCTCCAGTTCCAAACCCTTGTACCGAGAAGCGATGCCCGCAAGATCTCCAGTAGGAGAGTGACAGGCGGCGCAGCTGCCCGCACCCTCGAAGTATTTTTTCCCGGCGGCGATATTGCCCGTTTGCAGATCCTCCGGGTCCACGCCCTTCCGTCCGCCGGCGCCCCTGCGGCCGCCCTGAGCAAGCGTGGTTTGTTGCATATGAATGAAAGCGACCAGGCTGGCAATCTGTTGATCGGTACGATCGAACGGAGGCATTCCTTTCTCCGGGCGGCCATTGCGGACGACAGCTGCGATCTTCTCGCCGTTGACGTCGGCAGCTACCAATTTCGATCGGGTCAAGTCAGGCCCGCTCTCTCCTCCAGTGGCGTCCCGCCCGTGACAAAAGGAACAGTCCTGCCGGAACAGAGCTGCACCCTGCTCCACCAGACCAGCCGGATACGTTTTTTGGCCGTTAGCCCCGGCGTGTTTAGTTACGTCATGCCTTGGCGTTTGGCACGTGCCAATCAAAGAACTGACTAGCAATACTGCTACGATCCCCGAGCAGAAAGACGGCCATGATCGCTTCATATCAACGATCGCCGCCCTCCGGCACGCGCGCATGCGACGCCGTGCTGCCCTCCGTCAGCCCCAGGGACCACTTGATCGCCTCAAAGTACATCTTACGAATATCGGGATCGCTCCAGGCTTCCTGGGTATGGCCGAGCGTCGAGTAAAAGACGCGGCCTTTGCCGTACATCTTGTCCCAGGCAACAGCGAAATCATGGTCCGTGCGATGAATGCGCGGATTATTTTCGTAATTGAGCTTCGAGGGATCGAGGCTGAGCAGAACGTGCACCTTGTCCCGCGACCATTCCTTGGGCTGATAAATCTCGTCGTATTTCACGAATGCGCGAGGGAGATGGCGCACCGCGGGAAAATTCGGATCTTCATTAATAATCGGAGCATTGAACGTCATCCACGGATGCTGATCAAACCATCCACCAATCATCTCGCCGTACTCCGGCCATTTGTAATTGGTGTCGAGGGCGGCGTGTATCCCCACGAAGCCCTTCCCATCGTCCTTAATGAACGACATCATGTCTTTTTTCTGACCGTCGTCAAGGTCAAGTTCCCCGGTGGTGCTCATGAAAACCAGGGCATCAAAATAGTCGAGGTTCTTTGTGTTTCTGCCAAGATCCTTTTTCGTGATGAGCTCAATGTCGGTGCGCAGCATCGCTTCCCACAGGCCACTTTCGCGCCCCATGTCATAAATCGCGACCATGCCATCCGTAACAGAGTCGTGCTCGAACCCCTTCGTTTGGCCAACTACCAGAACGTGCTTGAGGTGGATCTTCTTCTCACGTGGCGGCGGTGGAGTAGACGTATCCGATTGGGCGAAAACGAAGGCAGCAGTGATCGAGAGAGATAGCGAGACAAGCAACAACCGTCGAGGTCGACGCAATAGAGTTCTCCCAGAGGCGATCCGCGGCGATGGGCAGGTCCCAAAGCCGAGGCCCTTAAGGTAACATAAGCGACCTGCGATAGAATGTCGGGGCTCATTTCAGGAGACAAAATCTCTATGCGTGTCGGGGTCTTCACTCCGTTGTTATCGAAACTCCCTTTGGATGCGGTTCTCAAGAAACTCTCTGAGCTCGATATTCACACTGTCGAATTGGCTACGGGCAATTATGTGGGCGATGCCCATTGCAAGCTCTCGATGCTGGAGAATCCCGCATCCCTCTCAGATTTCAAGAAGCTTCTCAACGACCACGGCTTTACCATCAGCGCTTTGAGCTGTCACGGAAATGCACTTCATCCGGACAAATCCATCGGGCAAGTGCATCGGGAAACGAGTCGCAGAACCATCCTATTGGCCGAAAAACTCGGCGTCCCGCTTATGGTGGACTTCTCCGGCTGCCCGGGAGATTCCCCAAACGCCAGCGCACCCAACTGGGTCACCTGCCCGTGGCCTCCAGACTTCCGCACTGTACTCGACTGGCAATGGAACGACGTGGTCGCCCCGTATTGGATCGAGCACGCCAAGTTCGCCGCCGACCACGGAGTGAAGATCGCTGTCGAGATGCATCCAGGATTCGTTGTGTACAGCCCCGAGACCATGTTGCGGCTACGCTCCATCGCGGGAAAAAACGTCGGCTGCAACTTCGACCCAAGTCATCTTTTCTGGCAGGGTGTCGATCCTGTCGCCGCAGTGCGCATCCTGGGTGACGCCATTTTTCACGTGCATGCGAAAGACACTCAGCTGTACCCCACGAATGTGGTTCGCTCCGGCGTGCTTGATACCAAGCCCTACACGGACGAACGCGACCGCGCGTGGATTTTCCGCACCTGCGGCTACGGCCACGGAATTGAGTTCTGGGGCGAACTCATTTCCACTCTGCGGATGTTCGGTTACGATTACGCGGTTTCAATCGAACATGAAGACAGCCTGCTCTCGCCCGGCGAGGGACTGACGAAAGCAGCACACTTCCTCAATCAAATCGTCGTGCGCGAACAACCGGCTGCCGCATGGTGGTCATGACAGGAACTACAAATGACGAGAATTAAGACAGCGATCTTCGGCACCGGATTCATGGGCCGTGTGCACCTGGAAGCGGTCAGGCGCGTCGAGTCAGTGGACGCGGCTGCTGTCGTGGGCAGAAATGCGCAGACAGCCCAGCGCCTCGCTTCAGGCTTCTCCGTTTCCAAAACAACCACCGATTATCAGCATATCTTGCGCGACCCCGCAATCGACGCGGTTCATATCTGCACGCCAAATGCACAGCATTTTTCGATGGCCAGAGAAGCGCTGCAAGCGGGCAAACATGTGCTTTGCGAAAAACCATTGACGACGACCGTAGCCGAAGCGGAGGAACTCGTCTCACTTGCTGTTCAGAAGGGCTCGCGCAATTGTGTCTGCCACAATCTGCGCTATTACCCGATGGTTCAGCAGATGCGCCGTCTCCGCGAAGCCGGAGAACTCGGTGAGATCCTGGTTGTGCAGGGCACCTATTCCCAGGACTGGCTCCTGCATGACACCGACTGGAACTGGCGGATCGATGCCACGTCAGCCGGAGCATCCCGGTGCATGGCCGACATTGGTTCACACTTCTTCGACATGGCGGAACATGTCACCGGCTTGCGCCTGACGTCACTCTGTGCTGACCTGCAGACTTTTCACACTACCAGGAAACAGCCGAAACACTCGGTTGAGACCTTCGCTAACAAGCTGATGGGCCCCGAGGACTTCATCGAAACTCCGGTGACTACTGAAGACTTCGGCTCGGTCTTATTCCGCATGGGTCCGCGCACCCGTGGAAGCATGACCGCCAGCCAGGTCTCAGCCGGGCGCAAGAATGGCCTTCGAATCGAGATTTACGGCACGAAATCTTCTGTCGCATGGAATCAGGAACGTCCCGACGAACTCTGGCAGGGCTACCGTGACACAGCCAATTCGATTTCGGTGAAGGATCCCTCTCTACTTCAACCCGGCGCTCGTAGTTACGCCGATTTACCCGGCGGCCATAGCGAGGGGTACGACGATACATTCAAGCAGGTATTCCGTCGCTTCTACCGCTCGATCAGCGAATCAGTTGCACCAGACTATCCGCAATTTGTCGACGGGCTCCGTCAAATGCAAATCCTCGACGCGGTCCTCACGAGCCATGGCAAGCGCGCCTGGGTGGATGTTCCACCACTTCGGGCCACTTGAGCGGAACTATTTGGAACTCTTCGTCTCCGCGTGGGCCGCGTTGGCGGCGAGAACATAAGACATCACCGTGTCGACCACGTACTCGTTCTCATACCAGAGAAACGGCCATCCTTCCTTCAGTTCCGGGAAATCTGGTTGGATGATGACGACACCCGGAATAATTCCGCCCGGAATGAACGTATAGTCCGCGCGGTTATTCCCGTACGCGACGAGCTTCGACTGCGCACCCACTCCCGAAACATAGGAAACGTTTGAAACTGGGTGTCGGCCGAGAACGTAATCGATGGCGTGGAGCGCGTATTCGGGACCAATGATGTCGGGAAATGCCCGATGCAGATAGTACATTTCCGTTCCGAAGTGTGTGACCGCTCCCGCGCCTCCCCATGTGCCCGTCGTGATCGGGACACCATAGGGACTTTGGCCCAGCATCTCCTCAAGCTTAGGTTTGTAAGCGGCTAATCCTTCTGCAAGATCGTTCTTGAACGGGTTGTCCATCAACGGAATTGCACGCGATGCAGTTCCGCCCAGGAACGCGAACTTCTCCTTGATGACCGGCTGCAACTCTTTCAAACGCTGCTTGTACGCATCTCCGCCGTTCGTCGAGATCAGCAACTCGACCGCAGCTTCCAGTTCCGCGTGCTGCAGATTGCTTCCCGTGGTATTGAAGTACTGAAATAAGGCCGGCGGTTGCTTGTGTTCTTCGTCCCACACTCTCTTGGCGATATGCAGAGACTCTTCCGCCATCTTGTCGTCGAATCCTCGCAGTGCCCGACTAGCCGCGGCAAGCGCGCCAACTTCGTCGTAACTTAGCGCGGTCGCGTGCGTCGTGAATGCCCACCGATCGTCTGGCACACCCGAGTAAACGCCATCAGACTCGAGTCGTCCCATACGTTCCGAATAGATGCGGCCATCCGTCTTCGAAGCGGCATCTCCAAGATATGTGTACTCCTCCAGCGTGGGCTCGATGATTCCAGGGATCGCATGCCCAACTGCACGATGCTCGGCCAGCAGCAACGTTACGCCGTGCTGAATCTGCTGAATTACGTCTGGGATACCGTCCGGCCTGCGCATTTGCACTTCTCGTGCAGTCTCGTCCACCGAGGTATCGTCAGCATTTACGCCGAAGTCCTCCTTCGCGTGGACAAGATCCAGAATGACACGAGTCTGCGTCTGCGTGCGGAGATCAAAATCGCCGGCATCGTACCAACCGCCAACGTTCAGGCCCGGAATATGTTGCCCCGGAGAAAAGGGCGAGTCTGTCGTCGGACCTTGCTTGTAGCCATCGAAGTGCGTGTAATTCGTCGGCGCCTGCCGCGCATCGTCCAGATGCGATGCACCATGCCACGTTCGATACCCCTCGCGAACTTTGACGTGGTCCATCTGCTCGGGAAGGTACGTATTGAGCGAGAGATTCCAGATTCCCTCGTAGACGTCAGGAGCAATGCGTAACGGCCCAGTTCTCTCTCCGGCATACTCGATCGCATAAACGCCGGTCTCATGCACTTTCGAGAAATCGAACTCGGCATATTCATATCGCAACCATTTGCCCCATAGCCGAACGGGTCCGGTGAACACCTCAGCCCAATTCCCTTCCGAAGTCAACTTTAGGACGCGAGCCGTTTTTGGCGCCTCAAACAATGGGTCGATTTCAATGACCGCAATCTTTTCCCGCTCGGAGGTGTAGCCGACTTGGTTGTAACCAACCACCGGGCGCCGAATCCATCCCGCGACAATGTTCGGCTGAACGTGCCAAACGACTACGTCCCCCGTTTTTCCCGATGGGATCAGTGTTCGCACAACGAACCAGCCGTTCTGTGCCTGGTTGCGCCCGTCGAACAGAAGAATCGGAGCGCTGTCCGATAGGATCAAGAGTCGTGTGGACGGATCTTCCGGAGATAGAACGATCTTCTCTCCTCGCGCCAGCGGCAGCGGCTCAGACTTGGAGTCAGGCGTCCGTTCCATCGGCCCGTCAGCGTGTCGAGGAAAAATGCCCGGCGTGGCGTCCACAACGTAAGACTTTCCGAAATACAGGCTCGGCAGGAATTCGAGATTCAGTCCGGCCTTACCTGCCACGGATTCTGGTAGTGGACGATCAAGTTGCACAGCTAACCGAAACCCGCTCGCTTCGGGCCGCACGTCGAGACGGTAAGACAGGCCCTGGTCCGCATATCTGCAGTTCGCTGAAATTTCATCCGGTGCAGGTCCGCGCTTTCTGCTTTCGAATGCAGGAATGGCGTCCCATTGCGCCGGCGTCGGCGACAGGCGAACATCGCCGTTCGTTGCGATGCGCTGATCTTGCAGAATGATCTCCAAGCCGCTCATCTTCTGGTCGCCAAACACTTTATGGTAGGAGTTATGAAATAGCAGTACGCTCAGGCCGTGCATCTCCAGCCCGTCTTGTGCGCTAAGGTGAAGCTCGGATTGCGACCAGAGTGCGATCGTACTGCTCGACATGAGACTAATTACGCTAAGGACGATAAGGGAGGTTCGCTTCATCGGAGACCTTTTGCCACAAAGTTCCACACTAATTTAAACGCATTCGGCACGCGCGCGACGTTCGGACAGGCCGACTACATTAGCACTGCTGGCCCGCATCCAGTATTTCGGAGGCAGCAAAACCAAACCCAAACCTTTCCCCAACTTCGTGGCAGCCAAGCTGGTAGCGCGAGAGTTGGTATTCGTGGTGCATGCCTAACCGCCATCGGGTCCAGAATGTTAAAAATTCGTAGCGCCCGATTGTCATCCCGCGGCCTCCGGCATAGGCTATTCGGAAGGAGTGACCTATGAGCATCAGCGAAGCCAGCAGTCCAGCCGAAGTTTTTGAACTCAGCCCATACGCTCCCACTCGATCCACCATCAAAGACAAGCCTCTCAGTCCCGACGAACTGCGCAAAACCGAACTCTACTGGCGAGCCTGCAATTATCTCAGCCTCGGGATGATCTATCTCTGCGAGAACCCTCTGCTGAGTGAACCATTAAAACCGGAGCATATCAAGAATCGACTGCTGGGCCACTGGGGATCCAGTCCAGGTCTGTCCTTTATTTACGTGCACCTGAATCGCCTGATCAAGAAATACGATCTCGACATGATTTTCCTCGCCGGCCCCGGACACGGCGCACCAGGAGTGCTCAGCCCCGCATATCTGGAGGGTACTTATTCCGAAGTCTACCCGGAAAAGAGCCTCGATCCCGAGGGCTTGCGGCTGTTCTTCCAGGAATTCTCGTTCCCCGGTGGCATCGGCAGTCACTGCACGCCCGAGACGCCGGGGTCGATTCATGAAGGTGGAGAGCTAGGCTATGTTCTCTCTCACGCATGCGGCGCAGCGTTCGACAATCCAGAACTGATCGTCGCCGCTGTCGTAGGCGATGGTGAATCCGAAACCGGTCCTCTGGCGACCTCATGGCACATCAACAAGTTCCTGAACCCCGCTCGCGATGGCGCCGTACTTCCGATTCTCCACCTCAATGGATACAAGATCGACAACCCAACCTTGCTGGCGAGAATCTCGCACGACGAACTCGAGGACCTCTTGCGGGGTTATGGCTGGACCCCTTATTTCGTGGAAGGGTCCGAAATCGACAGCATGCATCAAGCCATGGCGGCAACGGTAGAGCGTTGCGTCGATGAAATCCGCGAGCATCGGCACGCTTCTCGCCAAGAAGGAAACGTGACTCGCCCGCGCTGGCCGATGATCGTACTCCGCTCTCCGAAAGGCTGGACCGCTCCGCGGCATATCGACGGACATTTCCTCGAAGGCTTCTGGCGTGCACATCAGGTGCCCCTACCAGCCGCGAAGAGCAAACCTGAGCAGTTGCATATGCTTGAGAATTGGATGCGCTCACAAAAACCCGATCCTCTCTTTGATGGGAATGGGAAGCTGGCCGAAGTGTTTCGCGAACTTGCACCCACCGGAGACCGGCGAATGAGTGCCAATCCCCACGCTAATGGAGGCCGCCTCAAAAAAGACCTCCGGTTGGCAGACTTCCGCGATTTCGCGACGCAAGTAGATAAGCCCGGTCGCGTGCAAGTCGAAAATACTCGCCCGCTCGGAGTCTTTCTTGCCGACGTGATGAAGAGAAACAACGGGAACTTCCGCGTCTTCGGTCCGGACGAGACGAGTTCGAACAAGCTCGACGCGCTCTATACCGCGACCAAGAAATTCTGGATTGAGGAGTATTTCTCTGAAGACGATGATGGCGGGAACCTGTCACCAGATGGCCGCGTTATGGAAATGCTGAGTGAGCACACGATGGAGGGCATGCTCGAGGGTTATATCCTGACCGGACGTCATGGCTTCCTCTCCACCTATGAATCGTTTGTGCACGTCATCGATTCCATGTTCAATCAGCATGCCAAGTGGCTGGAGATCTGCAATCACCTTACCTGGCGTCAGGCGATCGCATCCTTAAATCTATTGATTACGTCCACAGTATGGCGGCAGGATCACAATGGCTTCACGCACCAGGATCCCGGCTTCCTTGACGTAGTGGTAAATAAAAGCGCGAATGTGACGCGCATCTATCTTCCACCGGATGTTAACTGTCTGCTCTCAGTCGCCGATCACTGCTTGCGCAGTAAGAACTACGTCAACGTGATCGTCTCTGACAAGCAGAAGCATCTGCAGTTCCTGAACCTGGAAGCCGCCATCATTCACTGCACCAAGGGCATCGGAATCTGGGATTGGGCCAGCAATGACGAAGGCGGCGAACCCGACATTGTGATGGCTGCAGCCGGTGATATTCCCACGCAGGAAGCTCTGGCCGCCACTGCCATGTTACGCACCGAGTTTCCGGACTTGAAGATTCGCTTCATCAATGTCGTCGATCTCTTCAAGCTCCAGCCAACAAGCGAGCATCCCCATGGACTTCCCGACCGCGACTTCGATTCGCTGTTCACAGTCGATAAACCGGTGATGTTCAACTTTCACGGCTATCCCCAGCTGATTCACCGTCTCGCGTATCGGCGCACGAATCACGCCAATATTCACGTGCGTGGATACAAGGAAAAAGGAAGCATTAATACTCCGCTGGAACTCGCGATCGACAATAACATCGACCGCTTCAGCCTTGCGATGGATGTGGTTGACCGCGTTCCCATGTTGCAAAAGGTCGGAGGCCACGCCAAGGAGAGATTCCTGAATCAGCAAATCACATGCCGCAACTACGCCCATACCTACGGCATTGACATGCCGGAAGCGACGGACTGGACCTGGCCGTATTAGTAACGCGCCTTAGCTTGCCCTGAGCGAAGTTGAAGGGTCCTCTGCAGCTGTCGGGCGGGCACCGTGCCCGCCCGGCGCTAAGAGGGATGCGGAATTCCCTTAATCACCCGAACCGTATCGCGCGCGATCAACAGCTCTTCATCCGTAGGAATTGCATAGGCGAGCAGTTTGGAGCTATCGCTGCTAATGATCCCTTCACGGCCGGCTGTTTCCTGGTTCCTCTTCTCATCGAACTGCAGGCCTGCCCACTCCATGTCTCTGCAGATCCTGGCGCGCACGTCAGGCGAATTCTCCCCGATCCCACCGGTGAACACGATCGCATCCGCCCCGCCCATGGCAGCCAGATAAGCTCCAATGTACTTCCGCACCCGGTAACAGAAGACTTCTATGGCGAGTCGCACGCGGCGATCATCGTGTTCCTTCAACTCGGCCTGCAGCTCGCGCATATCGTTCGTCAGTCCGGAAATCCCCAGCAAACCGGATTGCGTATTCAGCAAAGTGTCGACCTCCGATGACGACATTCCTTCCTTGCGTGCAATCACGCTAATGATCGCCGGATCAAGATCTCCTGAGCGGGTGCCCATCACCAACCCCTCGAGCGGCGTCATTCCCATCGAGGTATCGATCGGGTCCCCAGCCTTGATCGCCGCCGCCGAGCAACCGTTCCCCAGATGCAGCGTAATGATATTAGTCCGCTCCCGAGATAGTCCCCGAAGTGCCCGATACCGGAATGCCACATATCGATGCGATGTCCCATGAAATCCATAGCGCCTGATGCGGTATCGCCGGTAGAGGTGATAGGGAATCGCGTACAAATAGGCCTGCTCGGGAATCGAGTGGTGGAACGAGGTGTCGAAGACCACAACCTGCGGAACATCCTTGCCGAAGACATCCCTTGCCGCCACGATTCCCTTAAGATTGTTTGGATTGTGCAGGGGCGCCAGATCGATGCAGTCTTCAATTCCCTTCAGCACACGATCGTCGATCAGTACTGATTCCTTGAACAGCTCTCCTCCATGCACCACGCGATGCCCAACCGCATCGACATCAGTGGTAGTTTTGATCTCGGCAATTCCCGACCGATCCGATGCGATGTACCGCAGCAAGTAATCGAGCGCCGCTCCCATATCGCGTAGCGGTGCAGTCAGAGTCGTGCCGCTTTCCTTGCGATACCGGATCCTGACGACCGACTCGCCGCCGATCCCGTCGATTTCTCCCCGCAGGATGCGGTCGTCTTTGTATTCCTTGATCTGCTCAAGATCGGTCGAAATGATCTGGAACTTCAGGCTGGAACTACCGGCATTCAGGACCAGAATGTTCATGGATAGTTTTCCGGGAACGGGCTCGGATCTCACAGTCAAAGATAAGCTGGAAACGTAGGCGGAGCAATCGGGAGCGGGTCAACCCGCGAAGGGCTGACTTGAGCCTCGGGACGTCTCTATACCGCTGGCCCTCACGAGTTAATTGCCCCTCTCGCGGTCCTGAGGTACTCTTGAGCAGACTGCGTATGTCGACCAACGGCAACGCCACGCCGGTTTATAAACGCATCCAGGACGCCATCCGTAAGCGTATCGAGGCGTCCGAACTACTTCCGGGCGACCCCGTACCATCCGAGCGTGAACTCGCTCGCCTGCACAAAGTCAGCCTCATGACCGCCCGGCATGCCTTGGCAGGCTTGGAACGCGAGGGACTGGTCGAGCGGCGGCGTGGAGCCGGCACCTTCGTGGCTGCGCCGAAGATTCACTTCAACAAGCTGATGAGCTATACCGAGCACATGTCAGCCCGGGGCCTCGTACCTCGCTCCCGCGTGCTCGTTGCCAAGATCGTCGAGCACGACGCCGAAGTAGCCGCCCGGCTTGCCCTGCCAGCGTCAAGCGCGTTGGTCAAGATCGAGCGTCTACGGGAAACCGGAGACGAGCCGTTTGCACTGGAAACCTGCTATCTCCCAGCCAAAGAGTTTGCCAACCTGGTCAAGGCTCCCTTGGGCCGCACTTCCCTGTTTGCAACGCTCCAGCAAGAATACGGCGTGGAGCTCGCATATGCCGACGAAGAGGTAGACGCGACAACCGCCGAAGCCAACATCGCCGAACTATTGCAAGTGCACCGCGGAGCGGCCGTATTGCGCATCCGGCAAGTGATTTACTCCACTAACGGCAAACCAACAATCTATGTGGTGGGATTCTATCGCTCCGAACGTCACACCCTTTTCATCCGCCGCTTCCGGTGAGAACCACAGATGCTGTCCAAGAGGACGAGCAGATCTCCGTGTTCCTCTGTGCCCCCCGTTCTGAATGATCTTTTATTGAAATCGCGCGCGGTCGCGAACCTTCCGAGCCGCTTCCTCCAGGAAATCGTCGACATGCTGGTGAGGTTGCGGCTGCAATCCAGTCTTGGACTTGATCCGTTCAGCAATCTGAATGGCCGTGCGCAGTCGCACGTCCGGCTCTAACTCGAACCGGCGGCTCAGGTAAGTCTCAATGAGAACAAGTTCGTCAGCCGTAACCTGGCCCATCCCGCCTGAGGCGGAAGCCGTCTCAGCCGATGTGTTCCACGTGGGACGCACGTGCTCGCTCGGCTTTTCGTGCACTACAACGGTACCCGCAACGAAGTCCCCCAATCGGCGGCTCTGCTTGTTCAGCATCATGCAAACTAGCCCAACGCCATAAATCCCCGGCATGACATCCACGGCCCGCATCAGATTCCGTCCGATCGCCTCAAAAGCGTTGATAGGACGCCCGCTCTCTTTGATAACTCGGATCCCTGCCACTCGTTTGCCCGGCGTCTGGCCCTTCCAAATTATCTCGAAAACCGCGAAGTATCCCCAGTAGATGCCAAATCCCACAAAGATCGCCAGCGCCGGTCCCAGCGTTTTCGGCAGAAACGTAAAAATCGAGAAGCCTTCCGGAAGTAACAGCAAGAAGATAAGTCCGGTTAGGAGATAAAGGGCGACCTGAATTAGAGTATCAATGGCAATCGCCAGGAAGCGGCTGCCGATGCCCGCAAGGGGCAATTCCAGGGCAATTTGCTCCGGAGTATCGATCTTCAGCTGCTCAAACGAATCGACCATGATTTCCACCCGCTGGCTCGAGAAGCGCAAACCGCACTGGGCAAAGCTCGAGGCACTCCTGAATCAGAGCACCGCCAGTGGCCTGAAGTCTCTGTCGCGCTCCGACCTGCAGGAGCTCAGCCTGCTCTATCGTCAGACCGCCGCCGACCTGGCGGCCATCCGGGAAGACCGGGGATCGGTGCACTACGCGCGCTACGTCAACCAGCTACTGGTGCGCGCCCACAATACCATCTATTCCGGCCATCGGGCGAGCCCCATGGCGGCAGTTTCGTTTTTCACAAAGACCTACCCAGCAGCGTTCCGCCGGCATCTGCCCCATGTCTTCGTGGCGACCCTGATCTTCGCCATTGCGGGGCTGGTTGGAGCCGCTCTCACCTATCAAAATCCCGACTTCAAGGTAAGAATCCTCGGTCCGCAGATGGTCGAAACCATTGATCGGCATCAGATGTGGACTCATTCGATAGTCGGCATCAAGCCGGTGGCCTCGAGCGCCATCATGACCAACAACATGAGCGTCGGTTTCACCACCTTCGCACTCGGCATTACCGCAGGCTTGGGCACAATTTACATGATGGCGTTCAACGGCCTGCTCATTGGAGTGATCGGCGTCGCCTGCCACCTCTCCGGCATGAGCCTGCAGCTCTGGAGCTTCGTCGCACCCCATGGCGTGCTTGAGCTTCCCGCGATCTTTATCGCCGGGGGAGCTGGCCTCCGGATCGCACAAGGCCTGCTCTTCCCCGGCGTCCTGCCACGACGCGATTCGCTCGCCCGAGCTGGTTCCGAAGCGGTACAACTGCTCCTGGGAACCATACCGATCCTGATCATCGCCGGTACTATTGAGGCTTTCGTCTCCCCCACCGGTCTTGCCGTACCCCTTAAGTTCTCAATGGCCGCCGCGCTCTTGGTACTGTTGAATGTTTACCTGTTCGGAATAGGACATCAGCCGGGCGAGATTAACCGCTAGTCTTTCAGAGCCCCAGATCCGAACCGTGCAACAAAATCCTTGTGGCATTTGAAAAGCACGGCCCTCAGTTTTACCCTGGTCGCTTCTTTACAGGGTTTACCGGAGGGCTTTCGATCGCCCGCCGCATTACAGTCTCTTGGGCGTGCGTTCCCGACATTGTGGACGATCCAATTCATGCGCTTCTGAAAAAGCTGCTCGCGACCAACGATCTCGTCGAATTCGATAGCCTTTCCGCCCAGCTAAGGTCCATGCTCCACGAACGCATCGAACAGCTTCGCAAGGACGCCAAATCCCTAAAACCGACTCCCAAGCCGGAACGCAAACGCAGGCTTGGGAATGGCTCGAAAAAAACCTGAGTTCGGCGCACGGGAGGCGGACCAGCGCCCGGGGAGTCACTTACAGCGTTTTGGTCTTCGGCGTAGGCTATGAAAAAAAGGAACGTGCGGAAAAAGAAGAAAGGAAAGAGCCCTTCAGTGCGGGAAGGGACTCGCCAAACGGTTATCTGCGCCTTGTGTGGGCTGCCCATCACGCGGCTGCAGAGACCTTCTGTCCGCTTACAGCCTGGCAAGGAAGCTCATATGGAGTGCTTCATCCAACGGGAACTGGATGCAGGCAAGCCAAATTAGTTGTAAATTGACCGCAGCTATAGTTGGCTGCGCTCCTTGATTTGCAGGTAGGCATCCACCAGGACGGGCGAAACAGAATTGTAGCTGACTTCCATGGCGAGGGCACCCCGTTCGCGCAGGCGCGCGAGCAACAACTCGCGCCGATGCACCATTTCCTGCGCGGCTGCGACGCGATACATTTCAGATTCGCTCTTGGGCACTTTCGACGCCAGTTCCCCCAGATCCGGCTGCCCAACCACCACGAACAGCACGAGGTGTCGCGGCATCATCATGGAGGCAGCTTCGATCACCTCAGGGGTCATCGCCGTCTCGGCCAGGTCGGTGAGCCACACGATCAGACTGCGCCGCTTCTGATCCGTAAGCAGCCGTCCTGCCATCTGCAGATGATCACCTTCCGCGCCTTCCTCGCGAACTTGCGCCAATTGCTCGATCAATTGCCGCAAATGCGCGCTTCCCTTGGCTGCGGGCACCTGCTGATGAATGCCTCGGCCATACGCGATTAATCCCACCCGGTCTCCAGAGTACAGGGCAACCTGGGCAAGGCTGAGGGCTGAGTTCACCGCTTTATCCAGTTTGCTGAAGCTACCCACTCGAGTCCGCATAAGCCGCCCGGAATCGATCACGATCCAGACGGTCTGGCTTCGTTCCATTTGGTAAACGCGAGTGACAAGCTTGGCTCTCCTCGCGGAAGCCGTCCAGCAGATATCGCGATATTCGTCGCCGTCCTGATACTCGCGCAGGCTTTCGAACTCACGCCCGATCCCGCGCTGACGCGTATGCCGTTTTTCCAGAGCGATTTGCCGGCTTCGCAGCAGGTACATCGAGTGCCGTTTGGCATCTTCCAGGTCGGGATAGATCCGGATGGTTTGCTCCAGCGGAGCCCGCACCCAGCGCTCAGCAATATGAAAAATGCTCTGATAGCGGACATAGCACGGTCCGATTTTGGCGTCCCCGCGCTGCATGGGCAGGATCCGGTACGAACCTACGCCGTCTCCAGCCCGGCGCGCTCGAACCGTCATGGTAGGAGGCTCGCTCCGCAATTGCAGCGGAACGGTATCGATCAACGTCCCGTAAACGCTGCTCGGGGAGGAGTTTTCCAGAGTCAGATCGATTTCGGACTCGATCGACAGGGCAGCCGGTGAGTACCACGTGCGCCTCACCGAAAGCTGAGCGGGCCGTGGCATCTGCAGCAAATCGAGAATCCACAACACAATCACGACCACGTCCCAGCCGAACATCGCATAAACGAAACGGGCATCGAAGAATGCTGGTCCCACCCAGACCAGTCCCACAAACAAAAGCATGAAGAAACGATCGCCGAAGGCAAAGCCGAAACGCTTGTACGATAGCGTTCGCGCTTCAATCTCCGGTGGGATCAGGTTTGGCTGTTCGTTCACCGTCTACACTCATTTGGGAACTTCAACCGCTCGGAGCACTTCTTCGATAACCTGGTCAGGCGTGACTCCCTCCAGATCGGCTTCCGGCCGCAGAATCACGCGGTGGCGCAGCACCGGACGGGCTGCAGCCTTCACATCGTCAGGGATGACGTAGTCTCGCCCATCGATGGCTGCATACGCTTTTGAAACAGTCATCAGACTCACTGCCGCACGTGGGCTCGCTCCGAGCGAAAGAGAGGGCCAGTCGCGCGTTCGCCGAATGACCTGCACGATATATCCGAACAGTGCTTCCTGCACCGTCAAGGCTCTGACTTCCCGCTGGGCCAGTCCCAGAAGGTCCGGAGGAATCGGATTCAAATTCATTTTGTCGAGTTCCCGGGATTCGAATCCGTTTTGCACATTCGCAAGCAATTGCACTTCATCCTGCTGTGCCGGATAAGTAACCCGTAATTTCAGAAGGAATCGATCGAGTTGCGCCTCCGGTAGAGGATAGGTTCCTTCGAATTCGATCGGGTTCTGAGTTGCAAACACAGTGAAGAGTGGCGACAGTAGATACGGCTTGCCGTCTATGGTGACCTGGTGTTCTTCCATGCATTCGAGCAACGCAGCCTGTGTTCGCGGTGGCATTCGGTTCACTTCGTCAACCAGCAGCAGATCGGTGAATACCGGTCCCTGGTGCAACTGAAACGTGCTGGTCGCCATATTCAGAATATTCGTCCCCACGATGTCAGCCGGCATCAGGTCTGAGGTGCACTGCACCCGTTGAAAGTTCAACTGCAGCAAGCGCGACAGCGTTTTTACCGTCAGCGTCTTGGCGATGCCGGGGACTCCCTCGACCAAAACGTGGCCGCGACAAAGCAGCGCAATGATGCACTGATTGCACAGTTCATCCTGCCCGACCACCACCTTGCCCATCTCATCGCGGATGTGTTGCACTAGCTCCGGAACCGCTTTCATGCGCCTTTCTCCTTCCGGCGGCCTTCAAACAGCCTAAAGCGGGACGCATATTCATCGAGCTCCTGCACGAGGTGAAGCGCCTCTGAGCCGGACAGGTAAGGATCAGCCTTAGCCGACTCGCAGCGGCGCAGCACAGCAGCGAAATGGTCGTCCCTTTGTGCAAATCGATCGCGCACCGCTGCTTCCAGATCATGGATCGCGATGTTATTCGCCAGTCCAAGACGCCGAGTAAGCCAATATCGGAATCGCTGATAGCTGATATCGACCGCGACCGCAGGCGTCCCGGCACTCTCATAAAGCCCGCCCAGCGTCTGTACGAACTCCAGTGGGGACAAACGGACATCTCTCACTGGAGCACATACCGGCCCACTTCGGCGCGAAAAGGTCGCCAATACCGCTAACCCAAGAAACCCCACTTGCAGCAACAGCCACTTCACCGGGGAATCGCCGACTGTAGCGCCCAGGGTCTCGCGGTATCCGTGAATGTACTCGTCCCAGAGTATCGGCGCCTTCGTCTCACCCACGCTGGCCAGAAAGAATTCCAGATTGCCCGGTTCTTTCAGACCAGCATTGGTGAGCGGAGTCGCCGCTGCCCACCATAAAACCTCCCCGCGGCCATAGGGATACTTCACCACCACCATGTCGTCGCCCTCGCCATAAAGCGCGTAAGCGGATGAGTACGACGGCCACCGGGCCTGCGCAGCAATCGTGATTTCTGGTGCCGCTCGTGTGATCGCTGACGGCGAAGCCGCCGCCACCTTCTTCCACGTCATCCCAAGCAGGGGATCCGGAGCGGAACTATTCTCAGGAAGGTATGTCCCTGAGAACATTCCCGTCGCGATAATACGTCCCCCCTCGGACAGAAAGTTTCTGAGCGACTCCCGCTGCTCCCGAGTTGGCGCCTCCTGCGGATCCGCAAGGATTAGTGTTGCACCTTTTGGCAAATCGACGAGTGGCCGCTCCCACCTCTGTACGTTGTAACCCGATTGCGACAGGAGCAAATAAGCAGCCTTGGCACCACCTGATGCGGTTGAATAGCTGCTGGGCGCCTCGACCTTGTCACCTTGCTCGCCCCCGAAGAAAACAACGCCAGTAATCAGGAGAATGAAAACGATGCTCGCTCCGAAAAGAAGCTTGCGATCCCGCGGATCGATTCTCAGCGGCATCCCAGCTTCTCCAGTTCCGCCAGCGTCTCCGAAAACATCTGTTCGCTGACATCCCGCTTCGCATACCAGGCAAGCTCGAAGATACGAGTCAGGGATGCCAGCGTCGCTCGCTGCTCGCTCTGTCCAGAGATGAGTCGCAGGTATTCGCGTGGCGTTCGCGCGCGGTCGGGCTTCCAGAATCCTTCACGCTCCAGGAACGAGATTCCCGCCCAATACGCCAGATGAATCGCGTCCCGCCAATCGCCTCGTGCCGCAGCGGCGCGAGCTTCCGTTAACCAGATCGTCCACTCCTTGGCCGAGACAGGCAGGTCCCGGGGCACCACCTCTTCCAGTTCGGGGTTCCGCAAAATGCTTCGGTAGACCACGTAGAGTAGAGCCAGCCCGGCAGCCCCGATCAGGGCGTAAACGAAATACCTGCCCACCGTCGGGATGGTGCCGGCCCCGAAGAGCCGTCGCAAAAACCGGAACACCATCTCCAACAACCAGCGTTTGAGGCGATCCATCCAGGTTGGCCCGTGGACATCGATGAACTCGCGACGCCCCAGGATAGCGTTGAGCGCGCTTCGCTGTGCCGAGATATCGGGAGGCGGCAACTGGAAACTGTTGATCTCATGTCGAAAACCCTCCAGTCGTGTGCGGATCGCGGCTGCGTTGGCCGCACTCGCATCACCCTCATAGCGCCGCACGTCACGCCTAAGACCTTCCGTCGATATCTCAAAGTCTCGCTGTTCGGTATGGACCCGCCAGCTTTGTGGTACATGGTGCAGCGCATGCGGAACTGCGCCTACTCCCAGTCCCTGGGCCTCAGCGTGTAAGTCTTCAAGTTCCGCCTCGTACTCGGCGACCGTGAGAGCGTGATCCGGCGTTGAGTCAGCGCGGCAGAGCGCTGATCCGAGTAGACTGGCAGTCAAAATATAAGTCCGCCACCTTCTCATGCGCCCACTTGTGCGGGAGAACCTGACATGGCGGTTGCATCGATCGTCGACATCATCAACTGGAGATCAAAGGCCTCTTTCCGAACTCGCTGATCGTAATACACCAGAGACAGTGCAATGGTAGACAAGGCCCCCACTAGGCTTCTGGAGACAAATTCAGAAATCAGCATCGCCACCTGCCAACCAATCGTCAGTCTCTGAATTCCGCTCTTTAGGCTGAAACCTGCAGCGATCAGAACGGGCCACTGCAACAACCAGCTTACGGCGAGTGCCAGCACAACGACCAGCAAACCGATCACAAAGATCCGTCCTCGGCCACCCTTGGTCAGTTCCATGCTCCGCGACATCGAGTCGAACACTCCCTTGTGTTCCAGCACTTTCGCGGGGACAGCAAGGGACCACATTATGAAAAGCAACACGCCGGGAACGATCAAGAAGAGACAGGCCATTCCGGCTGCCATGCTGACGATCATCGAGAGCCCTAGAACTCCAAGAATGTGTACCTTCACCGCCGCGAAAGAATCCATCACGCTCGCTGGCCGGTCCAGATGAAGGTTTGAGACCGCTACGACCGTAGCGGCCTGGGACGCGGCAGACACGATCACGATCAGGAACAATGCTCCCAGATTCCACAACAAGCTCACAACCATGTTTGATAACTGGGGACTAGGAGACTGGAAGACCAGCCCCACACATCGGTACGCCAGCACCACCAGATATGGCAGTGCAAAGATCCCCACGAATAGCCCAAAATGGCTGCGGTACAGCGAAAACGTTCGGTCTAGCAATTCGCCCGTACTCAACGGCCGGAGCGCGGTGGTCATGGGTCCTCCCAAGCGTCCTGCAACTTGCCCGGATGGTAGCACAAGGGCACTTAACCCGCAGTGAAAACAAGGCCTTGGAGGTTACGAAGGTGGCGTCCCGGGTTTGATATCGCCGGCCTTTCCGTCGTGGTAGACGACCACGAGAGGCTTGCCGCCATTAGGGTAGCGGACCGTCTTTTCATAAGAACTGTCCCCAGGGTCGGGAATACCCATTCCCACGGCAAAATCGGCCTGCATTTCATTCATCCCAGGCTTCATCTGATGCTGCTCGACCGCCTGCCACACGTCCGGCGCCCAATGCTTGTAGAGATCGCGCGGATCCTGAACGAAGAAAATTTCGTCCGAGTAAATCTTGTATTCTCCGTCCGCCAATTGAATACCGATAGGCACTGCGTACGGGCTCCCCTCTTTTTGAAATACCGCGACCACCTGCTTGGGATTCCCTGAAACGGTATTGCTGGCGAGGACGACATCCGAGATTTGGAGCTTCTCGATCGGACCGAGGAGTCCGGCGTCATGACCGAAGTCGACATGCTTGGTCGCGGCCTGGTATCCGAAATAGGTGTATCGATATCCTTCCTTCACCCACACGGGCTGTTGGGTCAGATCCTTCGCGGTCTTCAGGTCGTAGGGATAGAGCTTCTTCGGATGCACGTAATAGTCGAGGTTCGAGTAGCCGATTTGCTCCGCCTGTTTTTTGCGCTCGCCGGCGAGACTCTCCTCGTGACGCTGATAAAAGATGTAGGCCGCGCGCAAAGTGGCAAAGACAAATGCTGCCAGCAGCGCCAACTGAATCTTTCTTCTGGTTTCTGCTGTCATATTCAAAGGAGCGTTCCGTCACAGACCGGAGGTTTGCCCACCGTTGTACACTGAATTCAGGAGCAGCCGCAATGCCAGTCACCGAACAGGATGTAATCAGCGCCCTGAAAAGTTGCTATGATCCCGAGATTCCGGTCAACATCGTCGACCTTGGGCTGATTTACAGCGTGAAATTCGACCCCGCGCCCGACGACAAACAGGACGTAAGCGTCGACATGACGTTAACGGCGCAAGGCTGCCCCGAGCATGTGAATATCAGCATGCAAGTGAAGTCCCGTCTGGAACAGCTGCCGGGAATCAGGAATGCTACCGTCAATGTGGTATGGAGTCCGCCTTGGACACCTGAGCGGCTTAGCCCCGATGCAAGAAGGCAGTTGGGAATCGAGTAGTCGAAAGGCGGTTTGAGCAGCGGGGCCGACTTACCCCCCGAGCTCTTCCCACATTTCGAATCCGCTGCGGCCGGCCGCTTCCGTAATGCGCTTACCCGCTTTCGCTGCCATTTCCATGACCTGCATGCCACGGTCGAAATACTCGGGCAGCGAACGGCGCACCGTCTCGAACTTCTCCGGATACTCCGACGCCAATACCGCCAGCCCCACTCCGGTCGCCAGGACCCCAGCAGGATACTTCTTCTTCATAAATAGGAATGTCGCCGCCCCAAACGTTCCCATCACCACGGCCTTTTTCCAGCTGTCCATACTGTTCTCCCGGAAACTGTCTTTCTGAGATTCTACCGCAGCACAACTCAACCCCACTTGGATGCTGGTTTGGGACGGAACGACAACTGTAGAATACGACACCCGAGTCGTCTCCGGACTTCGATGCTTTATACTGCCTCCTTGCTTGGAGGCCCCATGGTTCGTTCGCTGGCGTCGAAGTTAGTAGTTCTCGTGGTGATTCTCTCAAGCAGCATGCTCGTCTCCCAGACCAAGCCTCGTGCGCGCGATTTGGGTGTTCCCTTCGACGGCATGCCTGGTCCCAACAACGCTATTACCGACGTCAAAGGCGTTGAAGTCGGTCACACAACGCTGATCTCGGGCGACGGCAAGCTCGTGGTCGGCCAGGGTCCCGTCCGCACCGGCGTCACAGCCATTCATCCCCGCGGCAAGACTTCCAACGATGCTGTCTTTGCCGCCTGGTTCACACTCAATGGAAACGGCGAGATGACCGGAACCACGTGGGTCGATGACTCCGGATTTCTCAATGGCCCGGTCCTGATCACGAACACCCATAGCGTGGGTGTAGTACGGGATGCCGTAATCTCATGGAAGGTCAAGCGTGGATCGCCTGACATGGAAGGCTACTGGTGGTCATTGCCGGTCGTGGCTGAGACCTGGGATGGCTATCTGAACGATATCAACGGATTCCACGTTAAGCCTGAAGATGCCTGGCACGCCCTCGACTCAGCTCACTCTGGTCGGGTTGAGGAAGGCAACGTCGGCGGTGGGACAGGGATGATCTGTAACGAATTCAAGGGCGGCATTGGAACAAGCTCGCGGCTGCTCGATGCGAAGGCCGGCGGCTATACCGTCGGCGTGCTCGTTCAATGTAACTACGGATCTCGCGAACAGCTGAGAATCGCCGGCATCAACGTGGGCCGCGAAATCTCGGAGCACACTGTTTGGCAGAAAGACGTTGGCTCAATCATCGTAGTCGTCGCCACCGACGCCCCCCTGATCCCCACCCAATTAAGGCGTATAACCAAAAAGGTCTCTCTGGGACTAGGACGGGATGGCAGTTACTCAGGCGACGGCTCGGGAGACATATTCATCGCATTTTCCACGGCCAATCCCGGAGCAGTGGGGACCAGTGGCGTGCACCAAATCTCGATGCTGCCGAACGATTCGCTCGACCCCATCTTTTTGGCCACAGTTCAAGCGACGGAAGAAGCGGTCGTCAATGCGATGGTGGCGGCCGAAACCATGACTGGTATCAACAGCCATACTGTGATTGCCCTGCCGCACGACCGCTTGCGCGAAGTGCTCCGAAAACATGACCGGCTGACCAAATAAGCGCACTCATCCGGCGGCCAGCTACCTTGCGAATGTGCCTGTCGCGCCGTCGTTTCGGTATTCGTGCGGCTGAATGCCAAGTCGCTTGATCATCGACTGAAGAGTCGTGCGCTTGAGCCCGAGGCGCGAAGCCGCTCCACCACTGCCTGACACAATTCCATTCGTCTCGCGCAAGACCCGAAGAATATGCTCCCTTTCCATGTCCGTCAGGTTGTCCACCGCAGCATATTCGGCCTCAGAGATTTCAGCCGGCGGCGCTGCCAGCACCGACCCCTTGCTCATGATCACCATGCGTTCCACCATGTTCTCGAGTTCGCGGATATTCCCGGGCCAGTTCCAGCTGCGCAGAATCCTCATCGCTTCATCAGGAATGGTATCGACGTGCTTTCGCATTCGCAGCGAGTACTTGCTAACGAAGTGCTGCACGAGGATCTCAATGTCGTCGCGCCGCTCGCGCAATGGCGGTAGCTCTATCGGAAAAACGTTCAGGCGGTAGAAAAGATCTTCTCGGAACTTCCGGTCGGCAATGTCCTGGCGCAGATCGCGATTGGTCGCGGAGATGATCCGGACGTCCACATGCAAAGTCTTAATTCCCCCGAGCCGTTCAAACTCGCGATCTTGCAAGACCCGCAAGAGCTTCGGTTGTAGGTCGGGAGGCATCTCCCCAATCTCGTCGAGAAACAGAGTCCCTTTGTCCGCCAGCTCGATTCGCCCGATCTTCTGGTTGACCGCTCCGGTGAATGCTCCCTTTTCATGTCCAAAAAGTTCGCTTTCGAGCAGGCCGGAGGGGACAGCCGCACAATTGAGTTTGACGAAGGTGTTGGCGCTTCGGCCACTCAACGCATGAATAGACCGCGCCACTAATTCCTTGCCGGTTCCTGTTTCGCCCAGCAGCAACACGGTTGAATCGGTTGGGGCAACGACCCGCGCTTTCTTCAGTACTTCCCGCAGAGCGGGACTTTGACCGACGATGTCCTGGAATCCCAGTTCCGTCTGAATCTCGCTCTCGAGATAAGACTTTTCCTCGGCAAGCCGGTCTCTTGATTCCTGCAGGTGATCAGCCATGGCGCGCAGTCGTGCAATGTCCATACACGCCGCCGTAATGCCAACTACTTTTCTTTGACCGTCGAACAATGGCTCGATGGCAATGTCGAAAACATGGCTTGTCCCGTTGTTGGGAATTGCAACTTCTTCCCGCAAGCCCACCCCTGAGTCGAGGACCCTTCGTTTCAAGTGGTTCAGAATAGCCGCCCTCTTCGGCCCGACGACTTCATCGTCTGTTTTGCCCAGGACGTCGTGTTGCCAGTGAAGCTGCGGATTGTAAAGCCACGTGTACCGCAGATCACAATCCTGATTGAAAACCGTAATTGGAGAATCGTTCAGGGCCACGCGAAAGCGTTCTTCACTTTGGCGCAGAATTTCCTCGGTGCGCTTGCGCTCGGTAATGTCCCGCAGAATGCCCTGCAATCGTCCGTCGGGCAGACATCGAGCCGAAACTTCCCCAGGAAACACGGAACCGTCTTTCCGCTCGAACTTCCACTCGTTGCGCAAACTTTGCCCCGCAGCAACCTGAGCCGTCTCGCCTGCGATCCGATGCCTCTCTTCCGATGTCACCACATCACTGATCGACAGCTGCAGAATCTCCTCCCGTGTGTAGCCGAGCATCTCGGCCCCCGCCGAATTGACATCAACGTAGTTCCCATGTTGGTTGGCAATGAAGATCCCATCCGAAGCCTGCTCGACCAGGATGCGGAAGTGTTCCTCTCTGCGCCGAAGCGAGTCTTCGGCCTGCTTTCTTTCCGTGATCTCGAACATCGTGGACTGTATCAGTGGTTCCTCTTGACCTGCTTCGAGAAGCACACTGTTCAGCAAAACCCAGAATGGAGTACCGTCCTTTCGACAGAGAAGCAATTCGCGATTGGCGAAAAGTCCCTTTTCTCGCAACTCCTCGAGCAAGGGGTCGCGCTCGGCGGGGTCCCGGTAATAGTTCTGGATTTGCCTGTCGCGGCACTCCGCCGCTGAGCTGTGCCCGAACATTCGTGCCCAGGCATCGTTACAATCAATCACCTTCCCACCCAATGTAATGATGCCCACTGCTGCAATCGCTTTTTCAAACAAAGTACGATAGCGCTGCTCTGATACCCGGAGTGCCTGCCGAGCCAATTCTTTGGCCGTCACGTCTTCTGCGAAAATCGCAATTCCCTCAATCTGCTCCTTCTCATACCACGGGAACAGTTCCCATCGAACCCATTGCACTCTTCCGTCTGCACGTTCGAAGCGATCGCACTCCTCGCGCAAGATCTCGCCGGCCAAGCACCGCCGATGCGCCTCCTTCCAGCGTTCCGGCAGTTCGGGGAACAACTCGTAGTGAGAAACCCCTATAATGTCGCGATCCCCCAAGCCATAGTCCGTGCGCCAGCGGCGACTCGCCTGGATGTAGCGCATCTCCCGATCCAGCAATGCTGCACCCGCCGGAGCATGTTCTATGAACAAACGCATGCGCTGTTCGCTCAGGCGGAGTGCATCCTGAACCTGCTTACGCTCGGTGACGTCATGTGCCATACCACGCACCACCGGGAACGGGACACCTTCGCTACGCAAAGTATTGCGATACTCCCATATGCGGCGCCGACCATCTTTGGTCAGCACGCAGAGACAACCGCTGTCTGCCCCCTTCGCTTGGATCTTCTCCAGATACTGATCGAACTGCGGGCGGAATTCCGGGGCAATGAAATCGCGCATCGAAGTCATTAACAACTCATCGATCTCGTAGCCTAGCAACCGTCTCGCAGCCGGATTTACTGAAAGCAGGTGCCCGCGGAGGTCGTGCGTACACACCAGGTCCTCGCTGTGCTCGACGAGGTCGCGGTACCGGTCTTCACTCTCTCGCAAGACATCTTCAGCCCTTTTTCGCTCGGTAATGTCCCGGGCCACGGTCACCAGATAGTTTCTCTCAAGTTCCACATACGTGATGCTGACCTCTACCGGGAATGTCGAACCGTCCTTCCGCCTGTGGATCGACTCTTTCACAATCGAACCCTCTGCACGAACTTTCTCTCGGAGCGCTACCTCAGACGACGGCCCAACGTTCGGATCAATGTCGAATACTGTCATGCCGAGCAGTTCTTCACGCTTGTACCCTAAATCCCTGCAAGTCTTATCGTTCATATCGAGAAAGCGCAGCGTTAGCGGGTCGACGACTTCGACAGCATCGTTGGACTCATCGATCAGCCTACGGAATAGCTGCAGCGCCTGATCAGATTTCTTCTGATCCGTGAGATCGCGGAGTAGGCAAGCCACCCGGTCGATTCCGCCAGAACCTTGAATGGGCAGGTACTCAATCAGCAATTGCCTCTTGCCCAGTTCCGGATATTGATAGGTCATCTCAAAGCTGACGATTTCTCCTTGGAAGCACCTGTCCAGGTTCGGCTTGATCTGGTTCTCGAACACTGTAGGGTCCAGCACATCCGAAACGTGTCGGCCAATCAGATCTTCCTTTTTCATGCCCCGATACCGCAGAAACGCAGGATTGGCGATCCGGTATCGATAATTCCGATCGATGACAGCGATCATCTCCTCTAGGCTTTCGACCACGCTCTCGAATTCTTGCAGACGATTGGCGCGCTGACGGGATGAACTCGCCAGCCAACTGATCGCCATTCCGATCAGCCCAAACAATACCAGCCCGACAGGCCGTGTCTCATCGCTGACTGTGGACGTGTCGGCCGGATGCATATAGAAGTAGGCGGCAGTGAGCTCACACAGAGCGGTCGCCACAACTCCCGGCCAGAAGCCAGCCAGAAGCGCAACGATCAATATCGTCGGATAGAACAGTAGAAACGAATGCGGGAACGCGATGGCTGCTTCCAAAGCTTGTTGCAGAGCGGATGCGGCGCAAACAGCGATCAGAGCGAACGCGTAGAAACGAAGCCGGGTTCGCAGAAACCCAGCCGAGGCGCTAGAGTGCCTCGTTCGATCGGCAGAACTCATGGCCAACCCTCAGATCAGATTTCCTAGGATCACAACGGCGCGCTAACACTCCGGAACATGCTCGGCAGCGCGCTACACCTCCCAGCACCCCTCCTCCGCATGGAAGCATGCTGCCTTGCATAATCGCTACTCTCCGAGAAGTAGCGCCAATAGGGCTTATAATCACCGCACTAAAACATGGCAGTCTGTGATCGTAATCACGATCCAGTGGGAGACTTCCCATAATGGAACATCTCTTTTGGACGCGGTGCATTCGCACCAAAATCGTAAAGGGGGCAGGCGAACCTGCCCCCTCGTTGGTTAAACACCCTCTCTACCGCTGGCTAGACGCTACCTGATCATTTTTCAGGACACTCACTTCGACCCGAGCACTGCTGGAGCTCTTTCCCGCCCCCGTCGTGGCCGGATTGCCCATGCTCATTTCGTAGATTCGATAGACAGGGATGCTGTGGGTGAGCACAAGATAACGGACCACGGAATCCGCCATCTTCTGCGAACTGCGGATCGCAGCCTGGCCTTGCCCCGGAGCGAATCCACGTACCTCAATAATGTATCCACGCTGGTCCTTAAGAGGCCCTGCCATCTCGTCCAGCGCGTCTTTCGCAGTCTTGCTCAGGGCCGTCTGCCCGGAACGAAACCGGATCTCGGTCTGGGCGGAGGCCTTGTATTCACCCAAGTTGCCCACCATCTGCTCTGCCGACGAAACTCGCGCTGAGGCTTCGGTCGCGGCTGTTTGCGCCAGTTGCGCTTTGTTCGCTGCATCGCTCGCGTGCTGATCGGCCAAACTGGTCTTTTCCGACGCGGCCTGAATCCCTTGCTGCGCCCGTGTGTCCGCATCCTTGATCTGCCGACCATTTTCCGCTGTGATCTGCTCCAGCTCATTAATACGATCCCGGATCGGTGTAACTTGCCGCTGCACATATTTCTTGTTGGCAAACGGATGTGTAATCAGGTTGACCAGATTGGGATCGTCCCCGTCCCAGAAATCCTTCGGGCGCGGGGACGTGAGCGGCTCCCGCTCGCTCGCACTCTGCGTCGCCGCTGCGCCAGCAGCGCTGGAAGACGTGCTGTTGTCACTTTGCTGGGCAATTGCCACCAGCCCGAATAGAAGGATGATTGCCAAAGAGATGCCTTGCTTCATTCGACTACCCCCGCGTGGAGCTCGACTCTCCACTTTTGCCCGCCTGGGCTCGTTTCGTGCGTATAAATTGTGCTCCCAGACCGCCCGAACTGCAAGCCCATCGCGGCATTTCCCGCGGCATGACCGGAGCCGGCCCAAGTTCTTAAACGTGATTCCTGTCACTGCTTACTCGCTGCAACTAGGATAGGATCCGCAGACAAATCAGGAGCACATTATGCAGATCCCTACTCCCAGTCTCGAAGCGATTGAAGACTTTCTCGCCCAGGAACGCATCGCGATGGTTGGCATCTCCAGAAATCCCAAAGACTTCAGCGCGTCACTATTTCGGGAGCTCGAACGCCAGGGCTATGACGTAGTTCCCGTCAACCCGAAGACCTCGGAAGTCTTCGGTCGGCCCTGCTTTGCACGGGTGCAGGATATCCAGCCCCCAGTCAATGCGGCACTGTTGATGACTACTCCCGAGGTCACAGACGCTGTCATTTCAGATTGTGCCGCCGCAGGCATTCGCCGCATCTGGATGTACCGCGCTGGCGGCAAGGGCGCGGTGAGCGAAAAAGCGGTTGCGTTTTGCCAGGAACACGGCATCCAAGTCATTCCCGGCCAGTGCCCCTACATGTTCTTGCCGGGCGCCGGTGGAATACACAACTTTCACGGCTTCATCCGCAGGATCTTCGGCACGTTCCCCAAGCACCAGCAAGCCGCCTGAGATGTTTCTGTGAAGACTTACGATCGTGCCCCATCCTAAAATCGCTCCTTTTGCGATTTCAGGGTGGGGATTTTAGCTTTTGGGCTGCTCTAGTCCTTCACCGCCCGATCGGTAATTTCCAGCCCGCTGTCGATAATTGCGAACGCCTCGCGCAGCTGCTGTTCGTTAATGCAAAGTGGAGGATTCGTATAGAAGGAGTTCCAACGCACCAGAGTGTAGAGACCCTGCTCGCGGAAGAACTTTCCCAGCGCCACCATTTCTTCCGACGTTCCATTAAACGGGGCCATGGGCTGCATGGTTTTCCGGCTGCGTACCAGCTCGACAATACCGAACAGCCCAATCGACCGAACTGCTCCGACCGAAGGATGCTTCGCCTGCAGATCCCCTCCGAGCTGTTTCATTACCGCGCCCATCTTCCGCGCGTTCTCGATGAGGTGATCCTCTTCGTACACGCGAATTGTAGCCAGCGCAGCCGCGCAGCCCATGGGATGCGAATTGTAGGTCAGTCCGCCATAGAAGACCCTGTCCTGGAAATGTTGTGCGATGTGATGCCGCATGCCGACCGCACCCAGCGGCAGATAGCTCGCCGTCAGTCCCTTGGCCATGCAGATCAGATCGGGAACGACCTTCCAATGATCAATCGCGAACCATTCCCCGGTCCGGCCGAACCCAGCCATGACCTCGTCTGCGATCATCAAAATACCGTACTTGTCACAGAGTTTGCGCACGCCCTGCATGTATCCATCTGGCGGTATGAGAATGCCATTCGTGCCGACCACGCTCTCCAGGATGAAGGCTGCGATCGTATGCGGGCCCTCGAGCTGCATCGTCTCTTCAATCATCGCAAGTGAAGTCTCGGCAGACTCCCAACCGCGCTCAATGCCATGATAGGGATCGAGGACACGCACAACTCCGGGGATGCCGGGTTCGGCCGCCCAGCGGCGAGGGTCGCCCGTCAACGAAATGCTTCCCGCGGTCGCTCCATGATATGAGCGGTAGCGCGCCATGATCTTGTGACGTCCTGTAAAAAAACGGGCGATCTTAATGGCGTTCTCGTTCGCTTCAGCACCGCCGTTCGTAAAGAAGAATGTGTCGATGTCACCCGGCGTAATCTCCGCCAGTTTCGCACCTAGTCGCGCCCGCGGCTCCGTTGCCATGAATGGATTGGCATAAGCCAGAGTTTGTGCCTGCTCGTGGATCGCCTGAATCACACGCACGTCGCCGTGCCCGATGTTCACCGACATCAATTGACTGTTGAAATCGATGAACCGCTTGCCTTCCGGAGTCCAGAAGTAAATGCCCTTGGCCCTGGCGATAGGAATGGGATCCACCTTCGCTTGTGCCGACCACTCAAACAGGGTGTGTTTTTTCGTGAGATCGACGATTTCCTGCCCGGTCATAGATGCTTCGATAGTAGTAGTCATAACGTCCCTGAGTTCACCACCGATCTTCGCAGATGTCCACGGACAACCAAAACAAAATCCGTGTAAATCCACGCTAATCCGTGGCACAGAATTAGAACTTACGCGAATGCTCCTTGGCCCAGCGCTCGACAACAACCTTCTTATCCGTGTAGAACTCGATCGCATCGCGGCCCTGGCCATGTAAATCGCCAAAGAAGCTGTTCTTCCACCCGCTGAACGGAAAGTATGCCATCGGCGCGGCAACACCAATGTTGATCCCTATGTTGCCCGCGGGCGCTTCGTAGCGGAACCGTCGTGCCGCCGACCCACTCGAGGTGAATAACGACGCCTGGTTACCGTAGGGGCTACGTTCGAGGAAGGTGATCGCTTCGTCCATGTTGTCAGCATGGACGAGACTGAGCACCGGACCAAAGATCTCGGTGTCAGTCAGTTCGCTTGTAGCCGGCACACCATCGAGAATCGTGGGATTCACGAAATTGCCGCGTTCGTGCTTGGCGATTCTTGCGTTGCGCCCGTCCAACAAAACCTTCGCGCCCTGCTTCTCTCCAACTCCAATGAGCGATTCGACCCGCTCCTTGCTTTGTGGCGTGATCACCGGGCCCATTTGCACGCCGTCTTCAAGACCGTTGCCCACTCTAAGTTTTGAGGCCGCATCAGAAATAGAGTCGCGGAAGGTTCTCTGCGCTTCTCCGACCGTCACCGCTACCGAAACTGCAAGACAACGTTGCCCCGCGCACCCAAAGGCACTGTCCCCAATGATCTGGGTAGCCATCGGCATGTCCGCATCGGGTAAGACGATGACGTGATTCTTCGCCCCGCCCTGACACTGGCAGCGTTTCCCCTGCTGGGCGGCACGAGAGTAGATGTACCGGGCGACCGCTGTCGACCCCACAAAGCTGATTGCGCGCACCTTCGGATGATCGACGAGCGCGTCCACCGCCGCCTTGCCGCCGTTCACGAGATTCATCACTCCCTTCGGCAGCCCGGTGTTCTCGATCAGTTCGCACGCGTACCTCATGGTAAGCGGTACTCGTTCCGACGGCTTTACGATGAACGTATTCCCGGTGGCAATCGCATACGGCAGAAACCAGAACGGAATCATGCCGGGAAAGTTGAACGGCACAATCGCAGCGACGACGCCCAGCGGTTGCCGGATCATCATTTCGTCGATCCCGCGCGCGACATCTTCCAGGTTGTAGCCCTGCATCATCATCGGGATGCCGCAGGCGACTTCGACATTTTCAATCGCTCGCCGCATCTCGGCCTTGGCTTCGCCAAACGTCTTGCCGTTTTCCAGCGTGATGATTCGCGCAATGTCGTCGAGGTGCTCCTCCAGCAACATCTTCAATTTGAACAGCGGTTGAATTCGGTCTTCCGGTGGAGTACGCCGCCATTCCGGGAAAGCAGCAGCCGCGGCCTCAACCGCATCATTGACCTCAGCTGCGTCCGCCAGAGGAACGCTCGCCAGCAATTCGCCCGTTGCCGGGTTCACCACGTCGCGCCACTCCGACGCTTGCGCCTCGGTCCATTGCCCATTGATGTAATGCGGAAGCTTGTTGGTGGGTGGTGCTGCAACGCTCATGAAGGTAATGCCTCTCGCTGTCGCGAAGAATGAGTACTGACAATGTCAGCCCGCTACCGAAGAACTCGTGCTATCTACCCAGTTTAGGTCCTGGATCTTGGCCCTGGTTGTCCGGTGAACTGCTTCTCGCCGGCCTGCCACAAATGCCCCCTATGACGAAAGGCCTGACACCTGGGACCTCTCTACTAGACCATCTGCGCTACCGCGCCCTTCTTGTCACAGACCGCTGCGATGGCCGATTCCAGCACATCCAGAGCCTCATCCATCTGCTGCGGTGTAATGACCATCGGCACCAGCACACGGATCACGTTCGAATATGTTCCCGCCGTAATCGTGATCAGGCCATGCTCGTAACAATACTGCGTGATCTTCTTGGTTTCCTCAGATGCCGGAGCCTTGCTCTCCTGCGACTGCACAAGTTCGATCGCCTGCATTCCGCCCAGTCCGCGCACATCCCCAATGATGGACCAGCGGCATTGCCACTCGCGAGCACGGCGTTGAAAATGGTTGCCGATCTCGTCAGCCCGCGACAGCAAATCTTCCCGCTCGAAGAGATCGAGCACGGCCAGCGCAGCCGCGCATGAAAGCGGATTCCCCGCGAATGTCCCTCCCAATCCGCCGACTCCCGGCGCGTCCATCACCTCGGCGCGCCCGGTCACCGCCGCCAGAGGCAGCCCGCCGCCGAGAGATTTCGCGGTTACAAGAATGTCTGGCTCAATACCGTACCTCTGGCTGGCGAATAGCGCGCCGGTTCGTCCAAATCCGGATTGCACCTCATCTGCAATAAAAAGGATGCCGTACTTGTGGCACAGCTCGATCAAAACTTCGAAGTAATCGGGCGGCGGCGCAACGAATCCGCCTTCTCCCAGCACCGGCTCAGCAATCACCGCGGCGACTTCCTCATTCGCGACCACGCGCTTGAACGTATCTTCTAGGTGACGGGCACAATAGAGATCGCACGATGGATACTTCTTCGAATATGAGCATCGATAGCAGTAGGCAAACGGAACCCGGTAAACCTCGCCAGGAAACGGCGCAAATCCGGCCTTGTAAGGATGTGTTTTGCTGGTGAGCGCCAGCGTCATCATCGTGCGGCCATGAAAAGCATCTTCGAAGGCGACAATGCCCGGGCGCTTGGTATAAGCCCGCGCGATCTTCACCGCGTTCTCAACCGCCTCCGCTCCGCTGTTGACGAAGATCGTCTTCTTCGCGAAGTTACCCGGCGTAACCTCGTTCATCCGCTCAGCCAGCCGCACGTAGAGTTCGTACGGCGTCACCTGCACGCAAGTATGCAGAAAACGTTCAAGCTGATCTCTGACGGCGCTGACCACTTCATCACGCCGGTGGCCGACGTTGATGCAGCCAATCCCTCCGGCAAAGTCGATGTACCGATTGCCATCGACATCTTCGAGCCATGCGCTTTCGGCCTTGGCGACATAGATTGGCGTGCCCTGAGAAAGCCCACGAGGCACAGCCTTCACGCGGCGTTCAGAGAGCGCCTTTGATTTGGGACCCGGAATTGCAGTGCGAATTTGAATGGTCGACATGTCCAAATCCTGGTGGCCAGTGACCAGCGGTCAGTGGCAAGAAAAAATCCAAAATTGCAATGGGCCACTGGTCACTGACCACTGACCACTGACCACTGACCACTATTCCTCAGTACCAGCCGATCGGCGCCTCGTTGAGATTGATATGAACCTGCTTGGTCTCGAGATACTCTTCAATTCCCCAAGGACCGAGTTCTCGTCCAAAGCCGGACTGCTTGAATCCTCCCCACGGCGCTTCGACATACGTCGGCTGCATATGATTGACCCACACAATCCCCGCGCGCAGAGCCTTCACCGCACGCATCGCCCTGAAGATGTCGCGCGTCCAGACCGCAGCCGCAAGCCCGTACGGAGAATCGTTCGCGATCTTCATCGCATCTTTTTCATCGTCAAAGGGAATTACGGCGGCAACCGGCCCAAAAATCTCCTCACGTGCTATGCGCGCGCTGTTGTTTATGTCATAAAAGATCGTAGGCTGAACGTAGTAGCCCTTCGCGAACTTCTCCGGCCGTCCACCGCCAGCAGCGAGTTTGGCTTCTTGCTTGCCCAAGGCGAGATACTCATTCACTCGCTCGTACTGTTCCTTGCTGACCAGCGGGCCCATTTTCGTCTCGCGTTCTAGCGGCGGGCCCAGCTTGATCTTCTTGGCCTTCTCCGTCATCGCGTCCACGAAGTTCTTGTAAATCGATTTCTGCACCAGGATGCGGCTCCCCGCTGAGCAGACCTCACCCTGATTAATGAAGACGCCAAAGAGGGCACCATCAATCGCGGCCTCAAAATCGGCATCGGCGAAGAAGATATTCGGAGACTTGCCGCCGAGTTCCAGCGTCACGCGCTTCACGGTGTCGGCGGCTTGCTTCACGATGATCTTGCCCACTACCGCACTTCCCGTGAAGGCAATCTTGTTGACATCGGGATGCTGCACGATAGGAGCGCCGCAGGTTTCACCGAACCCCGTCACGATATTCACAACTCCCGGCGGCAGACCGCAATCGGCAAAGTAATTCGCGAATTCAAGTGCCGTGAGCGGCGTTTGCTCCGCAGGCTTCAGTACACAAGTGCATCCCGCTGCCAGGGCCGGGGCCAGCTTCCACGCCGCCATCAGCAGAGGATAATTCCACGGAATAATCTGCCCAGCTACCCCGACAGGTTCTTTTAGCGAGAGCGAGAGAGCATTATCGGGAACCGGATTTACCTGTCCCGTGATTTTCGTCGCCAGTCCGCCGTAATATTCGAAGCACGTAGCAACGTCATTCAGATCAAACTCCGCCTCCACGATGGGCTTCCCTGTATTACGGCATTCGAGTTCGGCGAGCGTCGTGAGGTTCTGCCGAACTTTATCTGCCAGGCGGAACAACACGCGCCCACGCTCCTGCGCCGTAGTGCTCGCCCATGGGCCCTCTTCGAAGGCAGCTTTCGCCGCAGCCACGGCGCGATTCACATCGTCAGCATTGGCGTCCGGAACTTGCGCGATCACCTCTTCCGTCGAGGGATCGTAGACCGGGAATGTTTTGGCCGACCTGCTCGCGACCCATTCCCCATTGATGAACATTTGGTATGTCTTAACTTCCGTTTGCACTCCGCTGGGCATCATGGCCTCCAGGGCGCCAAGGCGCTGATCTTGAACCTACTGGCGAGTTTCGCTCGCCGGGATCACCGAGGTCGGTGTCGTCACATGAATCCGTTGCACCACCTTGCGGTGGCCATACACGAAGAAGAAGAATGCCGCGAGCCCGATGAAAAACAGGGTCCCGCCCACCATCCATAATTCGTACTGCCACAGCGACGTGATCTGCTGCGCGGGAAAAAACACTAATGCAATTCCGAGAATCGTGGTCAGCAATCCACTAAGGCCCGCCGCGAACATTGCGCTCCGACCATACTGCCCCTTCGGAGTTGGCTCCATCACGGCGAACTTTACCAACGCCGCGAACATATAGACAAAGGGAACAAGCTGCAGAACCACCGCAAGCGACAGCAACTTTTGAAAAGTCTCCTGCACACCTGCCACAACAAAATTGAGAATGACCAGAATTGCTGAAACAAATCCCTGCAAGATCAGCGCCGCATAAGGTGTCGCGTAGCGCGGATGCACATTCCCAAGCCAGCTCGGCATGTAAGAATCCAGCCCCGCGACGAATGGAATGCGCGCCGACCCGCCCATCCATGCCGACCCAATCCCGGCGATCGAAAGACTGAGCAGGATCGCAAATGGAATCGAAATCCATCCAACGCCCACGCGGTCAGCCATATGCGTAACAGCCTGCACGATTCCCTGCAAAACGTTGACGTTCTTCCCAACCGCGATGAGCAAGGTCAGGGTGGCGCCCACGTAAAGAGCGCCCGACAGAACTCCACCCCACGCCACCGCCCCCGGCAGAGTGCGGCGCGGATCCTGAATCTCATCTCCCATCACCGATGCCAGTTCGAGCCCCACCAGGCCGAAACAGATCACGCCAAACGAATTGAGTACAAATTTCGGATTGGCTGGAATTGCAAAGTCGGCACGCGTAATCGTCGTCCCGTAACGTGACCAGATCACAATCCCAAGCCCGATCAAAACCGCGGCGGCGACAAACGTCCCGATCGCTCCCAGGTTGTTAATCCACTTCCCTACACCAAGCCCCAGGACGTTGAACAGGGTGAGCAGAGCCAACAGAGTGAGTGAAGCCGTCGAGGCAAAAATCTTGTTGTCCGCCAGTCCCAGATGCCCTGGCCCGAGTACGTAGACCGACACACCGACGAAATAAAGCATTACGGTCGGCACGTACAGCATGTTGTTGGTCCAATAGCACCAACCCGACAGAAACCCGTGAAAGTCGCCGAAGACTTCCTTCGCCCACAAATACACTCCGCCTTCGCCCGGATATCGATGCGCGAGTTCGATCACTGCAATCCCCTGCGGCCAGAAAAATAGCAGCAGTGAAATAATCCAGAGCCACACCGTGACCCCACCATTCGCCGCGATCGAAGGAACAACGTTCAGGTTGAACACTGCGACGACAAACAACAAAACGAGATCACGTCGGCCAAGGGCACGGATCAAGTGCGGCTGTTCAGCGGATTGTGCAGTCGTGGACAAGTCAGTGATCAGGGGTCAGTCGCCAGGGTATTCAGCAGCCCAATGATTGACCACTGAGCACTGACAACTGACCACTTGTTTTCTAATGCGCAACTTCTGCCGGCACCCTCTCGCTCCGCTCCTGCTGCGCCTTGGCAAGCGAGGCCGCAACATCGGCAAACGCGGCAATGTGCCTGTCGATATCGGCCTCTGTGTGTTGGACCGAAATCGTCCACTGCTCGTCCCACCAGTACGGCTGTGCCATCACGCCGCGGTTCACCATGCCGAACCAGTAGTGCCGCCACAGGTCGACATCAATCACAGTCCAGTCGCGGTAATTCACGATTTCCTGCGGATAGAGCATCAGCGCTCCGTTCGCTCCAGCCTGCGCAACATATGCCTGAAGTCCGACCTTTGCGATGATGTTGCGATATCCCTCGGCCAGTTTCTTGCTCAGTTTCTCAACGTTCGCGTAGTTGTCGCGGGTCAGAACCTCGCGGAACGTCGCGAGACCTGCCGCCATCGACACAGGATTCGTGTTGTACGTCCCGCCATGGAACACCTTGTGCTGCGAGATCAGATCCATGACCGACTTGTGCGTTCCGAACGCAGCCAGCGGCAAACCGCCGCCAATCGACTTCGCAAGGCAGATCATGTCAGGCGTCACGCCAAAATATTCGCTCGCCCCGCCCCAGCAGAGCTTCGCTCCTGTCTTGACTTCATCGAAGATCAGCAGCGCGCCGTTCTTCGTCGCGATCTCCCGCAGCCCTTGCAGGAAGCCGGGTCTAGGCATGCAGAGTCCGACGTTCATCAGGATTGGCTCAAGAATAATCGCGGCGATCTGTCCCGGATTTTCTTTGAATCTCAATTCCACGGTATGCAGATCGTTGAAAGTCGCGATCTTCACGTTTTCAACCGCAGCCTTCGGCACACCGAGGCCACCCGGAACCGCAGTAGGAGCATGAATATCTCCATAGTCGGGAGCATGCGGCTTCACGCTGATGAGCGCACTATCGTGCAGGCCGTGATACGCGCCCTCGAACTTCACGATTTTGTCTCGCCCGGTGGCTGCACGTGCCAACCGAATCGCATGCATGGTCGCTTCGGTTCCGCTGTTGCCGAACCGGCACATCTCAACTGGAAACCGGTCGCAGATTTCCTCTGCCAGTTCCCACTCCATGTCATGCGGCATGCCAAACATGGTTCCAGTCGAAAGACGCTTTTCGACAGCCTTCATCACCGCGGGGTGGCAGTGCCCCGCCATCAACGCTCCAAACGTCAGGTTGTGATCGATGTACTCGTTCCCATCGAGGTCGCGGAACTTGCTGCCGCTGGCTTCTTTCACAAAAATCGGCCACGGATCATAAGCGCGGTAGTTGCTGGCCACGCCCAGCGGAATGCGCTTCAGATTTTTCTTGTGGGCTTCGGCGGACTTCGGCGTGCGCCGCTCGAAAGTCGAGAGCTCTTTCTGCAGATCGGGGTACATCTTAGTCTCCGAGATAACTCAGGCCGGCGGTTCGCGGGCCATTAGATTGCCGGGCGGCGGGAGGCCGCCCGGGTGTGACTCAAGTCTATGCTAGAAGTAGAACTTCAATGCAAACTGCACCAGGCGGGGATCACGTCCTCTCAGCACCTGACCGAATGTGGTATTGGAGAAGTTGCCGTCCGGATTGTAGAACTCTGTCTTGTTGAACACGTTAAAGATATCAGTTCGGAACTGGAAATAGCGCGCTTCCGAAATCGCGATTCTCTTGGACACCGTCAGGTCCCACTGATTTTCTCCAGGGCCACAGCAGATCGAACGAGGTGTCGTCGCGAACTGTCCGAGCGGCGGATCAGCAAACTGGCCAGGGTCGAGATAGAAATGGCCAGGATTGTTCGGATCGGAGTGCTTGGGATTCAGAATCGTGGGTTTGTTTCCAGTCATCTGTGGTGCAGCCGCTCCCAGAAAGAACAAGCTGCTGATCAGCTCGTTGTCGTCCTGCGTCTGTAGCCGGATAGGGAATCCGCTCTGGAACTGCACGATCCCTGAAAGTTGCCAGTCGTTCAGAACCTTGCCTGCGAATCCGTTATATCTCGGCGTTGGAATATCCCAAACGTATGTGAACACAAACCGCTGAGCGGAGTTGAACAGCGACAGCGCACGGCTGGCCTTGTAGTTGAACGGATTAACTGTCTCTTCGAAGCTCGACGCCCAGTCCAGCGACTTGCTGTATGTATAGGCCGCTTCAAATTGCAGGCCGTGCGAAAAACGCTTTTCCAGACTCGCCTGGAACGAGTTGTAGGCCGAAGCGGCAATCGTATCTTCCGCAAAGATGTTGCTGAACACAGAAATACCATCCACCGGGCACCCCGTGCCCAGTCCGCCTCCCGTCATCGGATCGCAATTCGGTGATGAATACGGACGCAACCCGGGCAGGAAGATGCCATTGGGCGCAACTGAACCGATTGTGGTGCCCGCAGGAATCGTTGTCGGATTGCCCCCGCCTTTTCCGCTGTACGGAACCACCAACCCCCCCGCTGGCGCGACTGCCGCAGGATCGATGAGGAAAGAATTATCTTCCGCGAATTGACTGCATGTGGTCTGCGTTCCGAATCCGTCGGTCACCCAGGCTGGATTGGTGTTCGCCAAAGCTATAATCCCCAGACAGCTTTGGGGATTCGCCGGATTGATGTCATGCGACGCCAACAGCCGATGTCCCTGCGAGCCCACGTAACCAAGTTGCAGCACGAGATCCCGAGCTAATTCCCGTTGAACGCTCAGGTTGTATTGTGCGGTGTACTGCGTCCGCATCTTCGGCTGGAAGTCGCCGTACAGGAGCATCGGCCGGAAGCTGGCCCAATCCGTTGGCGTACCTTGCGCAGGGGTCAGAATTCCTGTGAACGGATTCGGATTCACTCCGCCGTTCTGTCCAACGAAGGGGGTATTCAGGAAGGTGGCCGCGAGGAACGTGCTGCCCCCGAACGGCGGTTCAGCTCCAAACTGTTCGAGAACCAACTGCTCCATCGGGTTATAGAACAAACCCCAGCCCGCGCGAATACTTGTCTTGCCCTTGTCCGGGCTGTACGCAATCCCGATTCGCGGCGCAAACGCTTGGTAGTAAGTCTGCGTCATTCCTGCGGGTATACCCGCATCTCCTGGCACTACCAGTCCGGTTGGCAAAACCCCTGCTTGTCCGCAGTCATTGGTCCCGAACGATGCTTGCTCATCTCCCGTCAGGTAGCACGGATATTTCGTCGTATTCTGTCCCGGACGGTACGTCTGTACATGCTTCAAAACATCCGCCAGCGGAGTATCCAGTTCCCAGCGCAGCCCGTAATTCAGCGTCAACGACGGATTGATCTTCCAGCTGTCCTGCGCGAATAGATAGACTCCGGTCGAACGCACATTCTCGCGCTGGGCAGACCCCTGCACGTAATTGTCCGCCAAACCCAGGAGGTAGCTGGCATAGTTATCGTTGTACTGGATCGAATTGGAAGTCGATCCATCAAACGTGAACTGGCCGCTGACGTTGTAATAAAGCGTCTGGTCGAAGCGCGAGCGGCGAACGTCGCCACCGAACTTCATCGTGTGGTTGCCCTTGATCCAGGTCAGGTTATCGCTCCACATGAACGAGTTACCTACCTGCGGCAATTCGCCTTCCCATCCGTTCCCGATCGCAAAACCACCAGAAACGTCAACAAATGGGACTCCCGTATGAGAAGACGGCAACCCGGTTGTGATTCCCGCCTTCGTCGGATCTGAAAGACTGCCAGCGATGTCGGCATTGATGGCGGCTGAATCGGAATTGCCGTTGAAACACACCGCCTGCGCAGCAGAGGAGGCACATGAGGACTGAACCGAACTCGTCGACTGTGGGTGCTGGAAGGTCAACTGGCCTTCCCGCATGTATGTAAATCGAGCTTCGTTGACCAGTGAGTTGCTGATGGTCCAGGTGTGACTTGGGTTGAATTGCTGGAACCGTGACCCAACCAGCGTCCCGAAGCCCGGAATGTTGGCCCCGGAAGCCTGGAAGTTATAGAACGGCTGAAGGAGCTTGTCGTCGGTGTAATAGTAGTAGAAGCTGAAATTCTGCCGGTCGTTGATCCGGTGGTCGATGCGCACCGTAAACTGGTCCTGCGTATCGGCTTGGCTGGGGACAGCCTGATACGTCCCATCCGGCCGGTTGGCAGCCGGAACAAAACGCAGCATATCGATAGCCACGGGATCCATGCAGGCAGTCGGAATCGTGGCATTGCCGCTTGCGTCCGTGGGAAAAACCTGGTTCCACTGCACTCCTGACGCCGGCATCACCCCTCCCAAACTCGTGATTGCCGTCGTGCACCCGGGCCGTCCGTTCAGCGCATCCGCCGTGAACTGATCGCTGATACCGTTGACCGTCGCCCCGTCAGACCAAAGATCGGGAAATCCCCCGGCGAAAACACTGCCTCCCTGTGCTGCGCTCGGAATCTCCTGGGGAGAGGGAACAGCAACGATATCCCCTGATACGCCTTGTCGCACGCGACGCCCTTCGTACGACGTGAAGAAGAACGTCCTGTCTTTCTTCAGCGGGCCACCAAAGGTACCCCCGAACTGGTTTTGATTGAACTGTGGCTTAGCGGTATTGAAGTATCCTTGCGCGTTCAGAACCTTATTGCGGAAGTATTCGTAAACGTTGCCGTGGAACTGATTGGTTCCGGACTTCGTGACAACATTCACCACTGCACCCGAGTTGCGGCCATATTCCGCGTCAAACGTGTTACTGATGACGCGGAACTCCTCAATGGCATCGGGCGTAGGCTGAATTGTGGGCAGGTTCACGAATAGATCATTCGCGTCACCGCCATTCACGCTGAAGTTATTGGCTCGGCTGCGCCCTCCATTCACTGAAACCGCGCCCGCTTTATCGCTCCCATAAAAAGTCCCGCCACTCGATCCCAGCTGCGATTGCACTCCAGGCTGCAACTGCAAAAATTGGTACGTATCTCGTTCGTTCAGCGGCAGCTCATTGACTGAGCGGTTGTTGACCACGGCCCCAAGCTGGGTGCTGCTGGTTTCTACCAGCGGCGCTTCTGAGGTCACGTCCACCACTTCCTGCGTCGCGCCCAGTTGCATGGTCATGTTGAGCGTGATCACTTGGTTCACGTCGAGCGTGATGCCATGCCGAACTGCTTTCTTGAAGCCTGACAAATCGAATGTGAGCGAATACGTGCCGACTGGAAGTTCGGGAAAAACATAGTCTCCACTGTCATTGCTGGCTGCATCCCGGGCAACCCCAGTGGCATCATTCGTCGCGGTCACCTTCGTGTTCGCTAATACAGCTCCCGAAGGATCTGAAATGCGGCCAAGAATGCGGCCACCCGTGCCCTGCGCATGGACCTGGACTGACAAGAAAAGACCGATCGCAATACAGACAACGCCCGCACACACATGCGAACAGCGTGCTCGCAGCAACGACATGGGACCTCCAGTTATCCGGGAGAGAGTTTGTATCTTTGAATGCGAACGGCTTGTATCCAGACAGAACCTTGCTATAATCCCGCAAGGTTAGAGAACCGGGGCTGGGGCTGTCAAGAAGAAAAAAGCGCATCCGGGCGATTCGAAATTCGCATCGCTCGGCGTTCCCGCACAACACTGATGCATGTTATGGCTGTACCTTACTTGAAAATTGGAGACGTCGCCCGCAAGGTGGGCATGTCACCTTCGGTCATCCGCTCTTGGGAAAGCCTTGGCCTTGCCCGTCCGCGGCGCACCGAAAGTAAGTACCGGCTCTACACATCCGAGGACGTGAAACTCCTGAAGCGCGCACGCTTCCTGCGCAAAGTGCAGGGCCTGAATGCCGCGGCCATCGTGCAATTGTTAAAGAAGGAAGGCAAGGTTCGCCCTGTTGCCGACGGTAACGCCGGCGCGATTGGTGCACATCTTCGACAACTCCGGGCCCGCAGAAAATTGTCTCTCGCACAGGTCGCCGATGCAGTTGGCATTTCCGTAGGCTTCCTCAGTGCGCTCGAGCGCTCGCAGATGAGCGGATCAGTGGGTACTCTCCGCAAGCTGGCTCGTTTTTACAAAACCAATATCCTCGATTTTTTTGACGCCAACGGACCTAGCAGCCGCCAGGTCCGTCCTTCTCAGCGGAAGGTTCTGGAAGCGGGCGCTGGCGTTCGCATGGAACTGCTGGCCTGGGGCAACACCGTCATGGAGCCCCACCTCTTTCGTATTGGGCCCGAAGCCGGAAGCGGCGAATCCTATTCCCACGAGGGTGAGGAATTCATTTACGTGTTGCGAGGCGATTTGGACATTACCGTCGAAGGCGAGCAATATCGGCTGAAACCCGGCCACAGTTTTTATTTCGAGAGCGCGACACCGCATCGCTGGAAGAATCCGGGGCGAAAGGAGACCTTAGTCTTGTGGGTCAACACTCCACCCACATTCTGACGTTGCGGAAATTGAACATGCTCCCTGCTCGCTATCAGAAATGGGGTGCCCCACTTCTGGCCTCCCTAGCCAGAATTGGTTTTTTCGACAGATCGAGGATGGCCTTTCCGTTGCACTTGGAGGAACCATGAATTGGCAGCGCGTCGCCCGTCTATTGCCGTTGCTGGCCGTGCTCTTACTGCTCGGATCGTGTAGCAAGAAGACGCCGACCCTGAATCTTCTCGTTTGGGAGGGCTATGCCGACCCATCGTTTGTGAAAGCCTTCGAAGATGAAAACCACTGCAAGGTGTCGGCCTCGTACATGGGATCGAGCGACGAACTGATGGCGAAGCTCCGCGGAGGCAGCGCCGGCACCTATGATGTGATCTCCCCATCGAGCGACGTAGCCACATCGATCGCGACCGCCGGACTCGCCGCAGCCTTAGATCTCACCAAACTCCCCAGCTACGGACAACTCTCCGCCCAGCTTACTTCCCTTCCCTTGGTGCGCGCGAATGGCCAGGTCTATGGCGTGCCCTTCATGTGGGGCCCGGACCCCATCATTTATGACACAACGGTCTTTGCCCAACCACCGGATTCCTGGAACTTGTTCTGGGACCCCAGGTACAAGGGCAAAGTCTCGGTGTGGGATGACCTGTCGACCGTGTACATGGCCGCCCAGGTTTTGGGCTTCGACAAGCCGGATCCCTCTGGTCTCTACAACCTGAGCGACGAGCAACTCGACGCCGTGAAAAAGAAGCTGCTGGAACTCAAACCCAATGTCCGCAAAATGTGGTCCACAGGCGGCGAATTGACGAATTTGTTCCAGAGCCATGAGATTGTGATTGCCATGGGATGGCCCCTCAATACCGCCGATCTAAAGAAGTCCGGCTTTCCCGCGGGAGAGACGATTCCCAAAGAAAACACAACCGGCTGGATCGATCACCTCATGATCACCTCTGGTAGCGACAACAAGGAACTCGCCCTGAAATTCCTGGAATATATGATCGAAGCGAAGACGCAGAAGTTGGTCACCGACAAAACACACTACGTTCCCGCCAACCCGCAGGCCGCTCAATTCATGACCGCCGATGATGTGAAGACTCTGCATCTCGACGATGTCGACAACTACCAGAAACGTATTTACTTCTGGCAAAACGTACCCCGGCGCACGAAGTACACCGAAATCTGGAACGACGTAAAAGCAGCTCAATAAAGAGACCCGTGAGCACGACACCCACCCAGAAGCCGGCTCTGCTCGGCATCCGCAACCTGGCCAAGGCATTCGGCTGCAACCTCGTCTTGCGCGATGTGTCTCTGGAAATCGCCGAAGGAGAATTTCTCACCATCCTGGGCGAAAGCGGCTCGGGAAAAACCACTCTATTAAGGATCATCGCTGGCTTTGAGAACGCAACCTCCGGCGAGATCTGGATGGGCTCCGAGAGGCTCGATGCACAGCCTCCCTACCGGAGGCGCGTGAATACAGTCTTTCAAAACTACGCGCTCTTTCCCCATCTCACGGTTGAGCAAAACGTCGCCTACGGACTGCGAGTAGCAAAAAGACCAAATGCCGAGATCGAGCAGCGAGTGGCCGACGCCCTTGAGAAAGTGAAGATGACGGCCCACGCCGGCAAAAAGCCATCGAAGATCAGCGGCGGACAACAGCAGCGAGTGGCCCTGGCCCGCGCATTGGTGAATCGCCCACGCCTCCTGCTGCTCGACGAACCACTCTCCGCGCTCGATGCCAACCTGCGCCGCCAGATGCAAGTCGAACTGAAATCCCTGCAGCGCGAGGTCGGCATCGCCTTCGTGTTCGTTACCCACGATCAGGAAGAGGCCATGGTCATGTCGGACCGAATCGCGCTGCTGCGCTCCGGCGAACTCGAACAAGTTGCCACCCCGCGCGAGATCTATAGCCGTCCGGCCACAGCGTACGTCGCCCAATTCATCGGCCACACCAATCTTCTTCGTGGAGAGGTCCGCAACGGCATCGCGTCTTGCGGAGCCCTGTCGTGGCAAGCTGCCTTGCCCGACGGTCCCGCGCTCTTCTCTTTGCGCCCCGAAAACATTCGTCTCAGCACCGGCGCAACGTCCAACAACGTCGTCCGAGTCGCAGGCCGAGTTCTGCAGCAGGCATTTCACGGAGCCACCGAGTTAGTGCGTGCCCAATGCGGGGACGGACTCGTCCTGGTAGTGCGGACGGCAAGCAGTGATCTCACCAGAGAAGACGTTGCTCTCGAGTTCTGCCCCGCTGATGCGATCCCCGTACGCGAATCCCCGGAGCGAAACTGAATGTTCTCCCGCTCCTACAAAGCTGCTGTCACTGTGCCCCCACTAGCATGGGTACTCGTGTTCTTGCTGGTCCCGTATCTGCTGATGTTTTGCTACAGCTTCTGGTCGGTCTCGGCGGCACAGACGATCGTCCATTCATGGAATCTCGAAAACTATAAAGAACTGCTCCAGAAATCTGTCTATTGGGAAACTCTCCTCCGCTCCATCGGGATCGCCGCCCGCGTCATGCTGCTCTCACTTCTTCTCGGATATCCACTGGCCTACTTCCTTTCTTTCTATGCGGGCAAGCGCAAAGACCTTCTATATCAAATGGTGATCATCCCTCTCTGGGTCAGCTATCTCGTGCGGGCCTATGCCTGGAAAACAATTCTCGGATCCGACGGTGTTCTCAACACGCTGTTGCAGTATGTTCACCTGACCAGCCATCCCCTCGACTTCCTTCTTTATAGCCCCTTCGCGGTGGTTCTAACCCTGACCCACATCTACACGCCATTCACCATCCTGCCGATCTACGCTTCTCTCGAACATGTTCCCCGGAACCTCGTTGAAGCTTCGCACGACCTGGGCGCGACGCCCGCTCAGACTTTCTGGAAAGTGATCTTCCCGCTTTCAATTCCCGGCGTAGTAGCCGGAGCGACCTTCGCCTTCGTCCTGAGCCTGGGCGATTTTCTTGCACCGCTTCTGCTGGGAGGCCCCAGCGGAATCATGATCTCGAACATTGTGGTGAGCCTGTTCGGCGCAGCCTACAACTGGCCGCTAGGTGCAGCGATTTCGCTGGGAATACTGGTAATTGTCGTCAGCCTGCTCTTCGCGTCCGAGCGTCTGGAAAAGAAATGGAGCTTCTCATGAATCCCACACGCCGACTTGCCCGGGAAATGGAAGTTATGAAAACCGGAAGCCTAGGAGGCAAAGTGCAGCCAACAAAACTGTCATCCCGACCGGAGATTGTCCTTCCCGCAGGGAAAGACAAGAGGAGTGGAGGAACCGCGCGTTTCTGATGACATCGTTGCGCTGTTCGCCCTAGATCTTCTCATGAACATCGATTCTCCAAATTCGCCGCGCTCGCGTTGGCTTGCGTTGCATGCAGCCGCCGTCTTCGCATTCCTGTATCTTCCCATCGCGGTCCTGATTCTGTATTCCTTCAACGGCCAAGGCGTAGGCGGCTTTCCGCCGCATCACTTAACCCTCGACTGGTACCGCATCCTCCTCAGTGACGGGGCCATCTGGGACGCTGTGCTCAACAGCCTGCAGGTCGCTCTGGCCGCCATGGTGATCTCACTCGCCTTCGGCATTCCCGCCGCACTAGCACTGGATCGCGTGCAGTTTCCCGGCAAGGCTCTGTTCCGGCGACTCGTGCTCTTGCCCCTCATCTTGCCGGGAATCATCACGGGCCTTTCGCTCCTGATGCTCTTCAATCTGATGACGGTGAAGCTGAGTCTGCTCACAATTATGCTAGGTCACGGAACCGCTCTGATCTCCGTAGCCGCGACAGAAGTCTTCGCCGGCCTGCAGAAGCTCGATCGCGCGCAGGAAGAAGCCTCCCTGGATCTCGGAGCGAACTATTGGCAAACGTTTTGGCGCGTCACGGTACCCAATCTGAAGTTGCCCATCATCGGCGCCGCGCTATTGATCTTCACGCTCTCGATGGACGAAATCGCCGTCAGCTTTTTCCTGATCGGCCGTGATAACACTCTGCCGCTCGAAATCTGGGGACGCCTCCGCCGCGGTATCACCCCGGAAATCAATGCCGTCTCCACTATCATCTTCGTCTTCTCTCTGATAACGATCATCGTGTGGTACCGGCTGCGCGTCCGCGCAGAGGGCAGCGTTGAAGCAGGGGCGGAACTGCTGGCCGGTGACAACGAGAAGATCGCCTAACAAACGTCGTTCCGAAAATTGGCGCGTCGCCTCGCTGGCAACCGTTTAGGCGCATTGAAAACGATGCGGCTAACCGTTCCCAGCCGCAAAGCGGCGAAAGAATTCAGCCCACGACGTAAGCCGTGGGCTTTGTGATAGCAGAATAACCAGCCCCGAAGGGGCGCAACACGAGCTGCCTCATAGACCGCAACGTCTTGTGTCAACGAACAGCAACAGTCTCACTTTCCCGGTCCCTCCGGCGCCAATCCGCGGAACTCCAGCATCGGCTCGATCGTCGGCTCTCCCCCCATCCACTCCGAGTACATCTTTCCCGGCTCCTCGGTATTCCCACGCGACAGAATCATCTGGCGGAAGCGGTCGCCATTCGCACGCGTTAAACCGCCATGCTTCTCGAACCACTGAAACGCCGCATGATGAAGCATCTCACTCCAGAGATAAGCGTAGTATCCCGCCGGATAATCGTCCTGCCAGATATGCGCGAAGTAGCTCGACCGATATCGCGGAGGCACTGCACTGAGAAAGAGATTCTTCTTCTTCAACGCCTCAGCCTCAAAATCGTCGACCTTCTTGAGCGCAGCATCAGCGGGCAGAGTGTGCCACTGCATGTCCAACTCCGCCGCTGCTACCACCTCCGTCAGCGCGTAGCCCTGATTGAACTTCGATGATCTTCTGATCTTCGCCACCAACTCCTCAGGCATCGGCGCTCCAGTCTGGTAATGCTTCGCGTAATGCTGGAACACCGACGGATAGCTCGCCCAGTTCTCATTGAACTGCGAAGGAAATTCCACGAAGTCACGCGCCACCTGTGTTCCCGACAATGTGGGATACATGGAACTGGCGAACATCCCGTGGAGAGCGTGCCCAAACTCGTGGAACATGGTGATCACGTCGCGGAATCCGAGCAACGCTGGCTGGCCGGGCGCCGGCTTGGCGAAGTTAGCAACGTTGAAAACAACGGGAAGAGTTCCGAGTAGTTTGGACTGATTGACCAGAACATCCATCCAAGCCCCGCCATTCTTGTTGTCACGCTTGAAATAGTCGCAGTACCAAAGCGCGAGTTGCTTCCCGCCGGCGTCGAACACATCAAACACCCGCACATCAGGTTGATAGACCGGGATGTCGTGCCGCTCTTTGAATGTAATCCCGTACAGCTGATTCGCCGCGTAGAACACGCCATCGTGCAGCACTCGGTCCAGTTCGAAATACGGCCGGACTTGCTCTTCGTCCAGATCGTACTTCGCCTTGCGAACCTGCTGCGCGTAGAAGTCCCAATCCCAGGGCTGCAACGCAGAGCCGCCGTTCTGGGCATCAATGACGGCCTGAATATCCTTCCCTTCAGCCACAGCTTTGGCCGTAGCGCCCGGCACCAGCGCGTCCATGAATCTCACCGCGGCTTCCGGTGTCTTCGCCATTTGATCCTGCAGTCTCCAGGCACCATAGTTTGGAAATCCAAGCAGCTTGCCCTTCTGCGCGCGCACTTGTGCCAGCCGCGCGATTGTCTCGCGCGTGTCGCTCGGACCTCCACGTTCGGCCCGGTCCCAGGAATTCTCAAATATCGCATGCCGTGTCGCACGCACGCTAAGCGAAGCGAGATCGGGTTGCTGCGTGGTGTTCTGCAGAGGAATCACGTATCCCTCAACCCCGCGATCCTTCGCGGCCTGGGCCGCACCCTTTAGGCGGCTCTCGCCCAGCCCGACCAGGGTGGTCGAATCCTTTGTGACATATGCCGCCGCTTTGGCGGCGCCGACCAATTTCGTGCTGAAAGCAGCCGACAATTTCGATTCCTCTTCATTCAGTTTTTTGAGCTCAGCTTTATCGGAGTCGGAAAGCATGGCTCCCGCGTGCACGAACTGCTCGTAGTAGTACTCCACCAGACGCAGCGACTCAGGGTCGAGTTTCAGAGACTCGCGCTGCTTGTAGATGGCCTCCACGCGGTGAAAAAGCCGGGAGTCCAAAAAAATCGCGTCCCGATGGGCAGCAAGTTTGGGCGCTTCGATCTCTTGTAGCTTCTCCAGTTCCGGACTGCGATTGGCCCCGGTCACCGCGTTGAAAACCAGAAACACGCGTTGAAAAAGTTGGCCGGACTTCTCCAATGCCACCAGTGTGTTCTCGAAAGTCGGCGGATCCGGATTCTCCGCGATGGTCCGCACTTCCTCCCTCTGCTGTGCCATGCCGGCCTCTAGCGCCGGTTGATAATCGCTGTCTTTGATCTTGTCGAACGGCGGTGCCTGCAACGGCAAACTACTGGTCGCATAGAACGGATTGTTAGGCCCGAATTCCACCGATGCTGGGACAGCAGCACTCGAAGTCACTTGCGGAAGAGAGGTGGCTATAAGAATTCCGGTTTTCAAAAGTATCCTGATTCCCTTCTTTGCACTCTTCATTTTGATTCCTTCCAGGCGGCTAATGATTGTAGCGAAAAGCTGAGGTCGCTGGCGCAGCCAAACGACCTGTCGGTTTGCCGCAATTAACCACACTCAGCTTTGGGAAAGGCACGGCCTTCAGCCGTGCCGCTGGCGCTGCAAAAACTAAGGCTTTAGCCGCCGAGGCTTGCTTTCGTGCAGATCGATATGCTCGTGCCAACATAAATCTCGCACACCTTATAAAGACAAGTTCTGGTCGCTATCAACGGCTCCATAGTAAAGTGGTAGTGACCTGCATGAGTTCTGCAATCCGCAACATCGCCATTATCGCGCACGTCGACCACGGCAAGACCACTCTGGTTGACGCCATGCTCAAACAAAGTGGCACGTTCCGTGCCAACGAAGCCGTCGCGGAACGCGTCATGGATTCGAACGAGCTCGAACGGGAACGCGGAATCACGATCCTGGCAAAAAATACTGCCATTTTCTATCACGACGTGAAGATCAATATCGTTGATACCCCGGGTCATAGCGATTTCGGCGGCGAAGTCGAGCGTGCCCTCAAGATGGTCGACGGCGTCATGCTTCTGGTCGATGCCAGCGAAGGCCCCCTGCCGCAGACAAGATATGTACTCGGCAAGGCGTTAGAAGCAAAGTTGCCGCCAATCGTCGTCATCAACAAAATCGACCGCTCCGACGCTCGCCCCCAGGAAGTGCTGAACGAAATCTATGACCTGTTCATCGATCTAGACGCAAAGGAAGAGCAGCTCGACTTCCCAGTGCTGTATACGAACGCGAAAACAGGCACAGCGAGCCCAGATATGCAAGGCGGCGGCACCGACCTCCGCCCACTGTTTGACGCCATTCTAAACACCATCCCTCCTCCAAAAGGCGATCCTTCGGGCCCGCTCCAAATCCTGGTCGCAAACCTCGACTATAGCGACTACCTCGGCCGCCTCGCCATCGCTCGCGTTTTCAACGGCAAGATGTTCACTGGCGAAGAAGTCGCAATTGCCAAACTCGACGGTTCGCTGCAAAAAACGAAAATCACCAAACTGTTCTCGTTTTCCGGCCTGAAGCGCACTGACATCACCGAAACGGAACTCGGGGACATCGTCGCCGTCGCCGGCGTCGAAGGCATCACCATCGGCGAAACCATCACTGATGTGGAGAATCCTGCCCCTCTGCCGCCCATTGCCATCGACGAGCCGACCATCGCGATGCTCTTCACGGTGAATACCTCGCCCTTCGCTGGCAAAGACGGCCAGTATGTAACCAGCCGCAACCTCCGCGAGCGCCTCGAAAAGGAACTGCTCACCAACGTCTCCCTGCGCGTCGAAGATACCGGCAGCACCGATTCCTTCAAAGTCATGGGACGCGGCGAACTTCAGCTTTCCATTTTGATAGAAATGATGCGCCGCGAGGGTTACGAGCTCATGGTCGGCAAACCGGAGATCGTCACCAAGCGCGACCATAAAACCGGAAAGCTCATGGAACCAGTCGAGCACCTCACAATCGACGTCCCCGAGGAATTCGTCGGCGTCGTCATGGAGCAACTCGGTTCGCGCAAAGGCGAAGTCACCAACATGCACAATCACGGCTACGGACGCGTCCGCATCGAATTCCGCGTGCCCAGCCGCGGTCTCATCGGCCTGCGCAGTCAACTTCTCACCGACACTCGAGGCACGATCGTGATGAATTCGCTTTTCGACGGATACACCGAGTGGCAGGGAGAAATCCCGCACCGCCTTACAGGCGCGCTCATCGCCGACCGCCCCGGCGTCTCCACCGCGTACGCCCTCTGGGGTCTGCAGGAACGTGGCGAGCTCTTCGTCGGCCCCGGCATCGAACTCTACGAAGGCATGATCATCGGCGAGAACGCTAAAGACACCGACCTCGACGTGAACGCCGTCCGCGAAAAGAAGCTCACCAACATGCGAGCCTCCACCGCCGATGAAGCCATCCGTCTGGTCCCTTTCAAGCCGCTGAATCTGGAGCAGGCGATTGAATTTATCGCCGACGATGAGTTCGTCGAAGTCACCCCCAAATCCCTTCGTCTGCGTAAGAAAACCCTGCAAGCCAACAGGCGCAAGAAGACGACGATGGCCGTCGTTGAGGAATTCTAGCGGGTACCTTTGAAAGGGCACGACTTCAAGCCGCGCCGCAGATGGAGCAATTAGAGCATCGGCGTTAGCCGCCGAGTCGTGGACCCAAGATACGAAGACGCTAAGTGAAGCGCCCCGCCAAATCCGCAATGGTAAAATCTCCAGCACACTTCCGCATGTTCCTCATCCCCTGCAGCTGCGGCACCACCTTCGCCGTCGCCGAGAACTACGATCGCCAAGGCACCGCCTGGAGCCGCTATTTGATCTGCCCCGGCTGCGGCAAACGCCATGATCCCAAAAACCGCCTTCTTCAAATGGGATTCCATCCGGAAGGATATTGGAAAGTCGACGACTGCTAGACGGCACTCGGCCTCCCTCGGACGTAGTTTGATGCCCATATCGCGCATCTGGAAATTGAATTCAAATTGACAAGCCGTCCCGGAAAAACCTGCTATACTTCCCGCGCATTTGACTGTTGCCAGCTCCGGTCTCGATTCTCAGGCTTTCCGGACCTGCCAAGTTCGCTGAACTGAGCTCGCACTCCCGACAGCTCAATGCAGGGGAAGCAGCGTGAAGAATATCTTTGTGGGGAATCTCAGCTTCAACACCAATGAAGATGAGCTACGGCAGATCTTCGAGGGTTATGGGCAAGTGGATCGCGTCAGCATCTTGACCGATCGCGACACCGGCCGCTCCCGCGGTTTCGGCTTCGTCGAGATGGCCAGCGACGAAGACGGAGAAAAGGCAATTGCTGCCCTCAACGGCTCGCAATTCGGCGGACGCACCATTAACGTGAATGAAGCCCGGCCAAAATCCGATCGCGGTGGTGGAGGGGGTGGATTTGGCGGAGGCGGAGGCGGTGGCGGTGGCGGTGGCCGCGGCCGCGGAGATCGCAATGGACGAGGCGGCGGACGCCGCGAACGTTGGTAGACACGCAACGGGCCGTCTCGGAAGCACGGATGTCACGTCATTCAGC
>Ga0335085_10000445_pt1 | contig 118446 bp, 97 predicted proteins | sample Lox_Sample_45_FD_206712 | JGI IMG/M metagenome (GOLD analysis project Ga0335085, IMG submission 206712) | Soil microbial communities from Loxahatchee National Wildlife Refuge, Florida, United States - Lox_Sample_4.5 | ecosystem: Environmental > Terrestrial > Soil > Wetlands | place: USA...
ATCGCCCGAAGCAGCGCATCCGCCGCACGCCTCATTCCCGCCCCGCAAATTCCACCCATAATTCCTCCGTTCCATCATCAGGAATCAGCCAACTCCTCTGCCGTGTGAAGCACGCGCGCCGAAATCAGCCTGTGGGAAGAGCACGAGTTTCACTCGTACCACCACGCCGTCGAGGAGATCCGCGCTTTAGCGCCTGGGGTCCGCAAGTCGACTACGCCTTCCTCGCCACATAGGGCTCCAGCAGACTCCGCACATTCTCATCCACCAGCGTGTCCCCGAAATAGTCCATCCGCATTCGGTCAATCCGTCCGGCTTTCACATTCAGCGCCGGAGTAATCTGCGCATTCTTCACGATCTGCGCACACGCCACCTTTACACTCGTCGGGATCGTCTCCAGGCCCGCGTTGTAAACGATATCCACTTCATTGAAGAACAGCCCCAGCGCATTCACCGGGAACGTCAACTCCCCGCTCTCCGCCCAGATGTCGATCGATGCTGGATCGATCGCTGTCCACGACCCCGGCAATGCAAACACCAGCGCAAATTCCAAGCTCAATTCCGGAACGGGCCATTCGCCTCGTCGCGGAATCCCATACCGTCCTTGCAGTGTCACAATCGGCGTGGTAGCCGGAGCAACAGTCACCAGCGGCAGATAACTCAACCGTACCGTGTTCAACTCCGGAGGCAACTTCAACCGCTCCTGATACCGTTGCACTCCCAGAGTCGCTCGCCGGCAATGCGCGTCGATAATCGCCGCCGCCGCCGTTACCCACGACGGATCGGTGGTAGCCTCCAGCCCGTAAGTCAGGTACTCCGTACTCTCCAAATAGTTCATGATGATTTCTCTTTTGCTGAACGCCCGAGGGTGCCCCACTTCCGGCTGGTTTTGCCAGAAGTGGGGATTCTGACTTCCCTGTGCTCCTCAGCGCCCTCTGTGGTCAGTCCTTATCTCTGTACCTTGACCTCGTAATGCGCGAAGTTGTTCCCCTTAACCACAGGAGCCCCGAACTTCACCACAACCTGCTGTTGCGCCAATGAGTTCGGCACTCCCAACCGGAAGACGCGCGGATTCGGATCCGTCAGCCAGTGATACTCGATCAGATCCTCCGTCACGATGTACGCTGGCAGCACCGCCGATCCCGATCCTGGAGTCCCGGTGTAACCGAGTGCCCATTCCGGAATCAGCGGCAGTTCGCCCGCCTGCGTCGACAGAGCTTTCACCTTGTACCCCGCCGTGATCTCGACCGAGTTCAGCACAACGTTGAACTCTGTCTTCATTTCCTGATCGATCAGATCGAGCAGCACCGGGTTGGCATAGATCGCCGTCGGACGCACCTGGTATGACGAATTCGCCACCATTTGCGCGACCGTGCTCTTGATCCCATCCACGATGCTCTTGGTGGTTCCGATCGTGACAGTGTTCCCGCCTGCCTCGATCTGCCCGATCACGCCGAAATATTGCGCCGTTGTCGGAGCGCTCAGCGAGGTATCACTCCCGTTCCAAAGCGCGACGTCATGTGTCCGCATCAGTCCGTCCACGGCATCGGCCAGGTCCTTTGCCTGTAGATAAGCGAACTGACTCTGCTGTGCCGACACTTCCAGATCGAACAGGTTGTAGTTGATCTGCGACACAAGCGCCTTCAGTGGCACAGAAAGCTCAATCCGTGTCGGCTGCACCGCCACCGGATTGATGCTTCTCGGATCCATGAACGCCTGCGCTGCTGTCGGAGCCGCAATCGCAGTCTCCTCGAAGAACCGCGACGGATGCCCGGTCGCCGGTACTTGCTTGATCCGCTGCCCAAATACTCCCCGCCGTCTCACGATGTCAAAAATCTCGCTCTGGTACCGGTCAATCTCGACTGCCCCGGGCCCCAGGTAATCCGCCGCTGCCATCAAATCCACAAATCGTCCCTGCATGTCTTCTCCTTAAAGGTTGATTTTCTCTTCTGAAACTCTTCCCGAACCGTTGTCACCCTGAGCGAAGTCGAGGATCCTTGCCCGGGCCAAACCCGACTATGGGTGCCCCACTTCTGACCGCCGTTGCCTTAAGTGGGGACTTTGACTTCCTGTGTTTCCCCTGTTGGTGAGACTTCACTCCAAAACGAAAAGCGCGACCAAAGTCGCGCTGATTCAAAAACCGAAGCCGGGAGCCGGTTACTCGATCACGCCCGCCCGCGCCAGTTCCGCCTTCACAGCAATCCGTTGCTCCACGCTCAGGCTCTGGAGCGTCTTAGCAAGCACAGCTTTGTCGATCTTCTCCTCCCCGCTTTCCTCGCTCTTCGCCAGGATCGCCGACACCATCGGAGGCAACGTCTTCCGCATCATCCGTGCAGCCTGAGCCTTCAATTCGGCATTCGATTTCTCCAACTCTGCCACACGCTCCAGCAGCCGCGCAGCCTCGCCGCCATTCTCATCCGGCTCACCCTCTTCCACCGAAGCCACAATCCGATCGACCTTTGCATTCAGCATCTCCTGCTGTGTGTCCAGTCGACCCAATACGCGATCCAACGATTCGGACGCCGTAGCCAGCCGTTCCGCCGTCGCCATCAACTGCTGCATCATCTCTTCATTCATCCGTTTTTCTCCCTCCCGGAATTTGCTCTGTCATCCTGAGGCGCCCGTTCTTGCGCACCGGGGGACTCATGCATTTTCTCGGTAGTAAATACCCTCCACTCGAACTCACTCCAATTCAATCCACGTATCCCGAAATGCCGCCTTATCTTTCCGCAAGATTGCCGCCCCTGTAAAAGTCACTTCGATCAGCTTCCATATCCGCGCCCTCGGATTCAGCACATTCACCTTCGTGACCTCAAACGACATTCCCAACGACCCCGGTCCTCCCGCTCCCATCAACACCAGCTGCGTCTCAGCCCGCAACGAAACTCCCTGACCCTTTTGTCCTAATCCCACGCGTGCAGCATGAATCAGTCTCCGAATCTCCGTCACCGCAGAAGCCAAAGACGTCCGGAGCGGCATGCCCTCAGTGGCCATACCCCCAATCTTTCCGACACTCGTAGAAGCCGATAGCCCGGAACCCGACACTGGGAGCCTTTCCTCTGCTGGCTGCCGCCCCAATCGCCCGATCTCCTCCACAATTTCCGGAAAATCCTTTGCGTACAGATACCCGCTGACTTCCAGGTTCCTGCCGACGACATCAGCCCGCGTAATCACCCCAACCTTTCGCCGTGCATCATGCCGGTCCAGTGACGGCGCATAATCCACTGCCATCCCAATCAACGAAGGAATCGCCGCCTCCGCTGCACGCCGAGTCAGCATTACCCGTTTCCCCTGCGACCCCGAAGGTGCACGGTCCGACGGCACATCGACCACAGTCAATACCCCCCGAAACGCCACCCGATTCGGATGCCCCTTCACAACAGGCATCTCGACAGCCATGCTCTCCAAATCCATCGCCATAATCCCTCGCAACTCCACAACACTGTCATTCCCGAGCTGCACAGTCGACGGACCTTGTGTTTCTCCGCGCCCTCCGCGGCAGCTCTCAACGTCCTCGGCGGTTAGAGGCTCTGCCCTTCTTCAAGCGCACCCAACCCTCGCATCCGCCGAACCTCATTCACCGTCAGCACCCCATTCCGCAGCAAAATCTCCTGAATCTGGGCCTCCTCCAAAGGATCGGTAGCTTCCACATCGGCGAATACAAATTCAAGATCGTTCCATCCCAGTCTCTTCGAGATGGCTCCCCGAGTAAGCGCCTCCGCCAGCAACCGCGCCGTAGGCACGATCGCTTGCCGGAACGCCAGGTCATTCATCTCCTCCGCGGTGGAGCGGTTCACGTCCCGCTCCACCCCCAGATAAAACGGAGGAAGATCAAACGCGGAAGCGACGACTCGCAGCAGGAATTCCTGCCACTGCAGTCGCAGATCTGCATCGGTGCCTCCACCGAACCTCAGCACCTCCGGTTTGCTCTCAACCGATAGAATGGGCACTTTCCCCGTCCCCTCAATCTCGTCCTGCCACCACCGAATCAGTCGCTCATGATGTTCCGGCGTCAAATCCTGCAGCCAAAGCGCGTACTGCACGACGGAATTGGAAGCCAGCCTCCCCGCATACCGATGCGCTCCCAGAAACGAGTTGATAGTCTCAAATGCAACTTCCAGCCGTCCAAGCCCGAATGGCGTATGAGTCCGAGGATTCAGCCGGATATAAATCAGCTCATCATCATTCAGCTCGATCTTGGTGTTCGACTGATCCAGAACCTGCACATACCGCTGTGAAGCAGGCGCCCCATCCCACTCCAGATTCATCCGAATCGAAGCCCCATCCACAGCCCACATAGCCAGTGGCAAGTCTTGTGCAGGGGCGGACGCCACGTCCGCCCCCGAGCGGAGCGAGGCCGTACGTTCCACTCCATGCCCTGGGTGCCCCACGTCTGGCCGCTCTTGCCAGAAAGCCTGCCCTGAGCTCGTCGAAGGATGGGGATTTTCGCTGGAAGCAAGCAGAGCCCCCTCCCACCCAGGATTCCTCTGCACCTCAATCGCCCCATACCCGCCGACGATGATGTCCTCCAGAACTTGCTCCGCCAAAGACCGGAACGATTCATCCGGATTAGGCGACTCAAAGTTAGAAGTCAAAACCCGAACTCGCTCCGCCCCGTATGGCAGCGACTCCAGCGCCAGCCCCTGCCGAGGCTGCACTCTCCATCGCATCCCCGCAATCCGATCCTTGATGCAGTTGATCGCCCGCCGTGCAATCGGAGTCTCCGAAAATCTCCGCAAGTTATAAGGAGTAGGTTTAGGCATCGCTTCCGCAAGCGGCCCATATGAATTGAAGATGGAAGGCAACGGCGCAGTACGCCGCTTCTTCTCGATCGCCGTCGACGAGTCCCCCGCCGACACTCCCGCCACCCGGCGCCAAGCACCGCGTACCGCCTCAGTAATTTTCATAATGTCTCTCGTTATCGGGACCTGGTGGCCCCACTCCATTTGTCATCCTGAGCGCAGCAGACAAGCCAAGAAGGCTCGTCTGCATAGTCGAAGGACCTGTGTTCCCCTGTGGCCTCCGTGGTGAAAGCTCACTCTATTTCAATAAAAAAGCCCCGCCAGAGCGGAGCCGCATTTACTCAACAAATTCGCAAACTGAGAATCCAAACTCACACTCCCACCGGCAAAATCAATCCCACAAGCGCAATGATCGTACCGCCCGCGATCAGCGGAAATCGAACCCCTCGGGCAGATGCCACCCCAAGCACCAGCGACCCGCTCCCGAAACCAACCATCAACAACTTGTAGTCCCACCGAGGCCCAAACCCCATGCCAAAAGTTATCGACCCGAGAACCTGAACCAGCGGCATCCCAAACGCCAGCAACAGCGCCACACATCCCGTCAGCGACACCCACACCCTCCATCGCGCCGCGCCATCCTTCCACGCACGAACCATCCGCCACCAACTCATCGCCACAAAAAGTACCAACAGGATCAGCAGCAACCCGAACGAAACGTCCTCCATCCCCAGCGACACCCGATGCCCCACCACCGTTCCCACCACCGAGAAAACGGTCGCAACTCCCAGTATCCAATCCAATCGCCAGCTAGATTCTGTACTCACGCGACGAGCCTCAAGTTCACCCCCCCAACTCCGTCCGTGCCGTCTCCGCAATCATCGCCATCTCGGTCGTGTCCGCGATCCCAATCCGACTCTCCTCCATCATCTCCAGAGCAAATCGAACCTCATCCCGCGAGCGATCTAATTTGGCCTCAATCACGCCCGTCAGCACGGGCACCGCTCCCGCTATTCTTTCCATCACAGGCGCAATCTTCGGATACCGCGCCGCCAAAGTCACCCCTGCATCCACGCTGGCCCGCATCGAGACTGCATGGAACAATTTGATCTTGCTCCCGACCCGATATCCGAAATCAAACTCAAACGGGTCCCCATGTTTCGTGTATGGCTCCGCGGGCACAGCACTTAACAGACCCAACACCCCCGCATCCTCAAATGCCAACCGCATCGTATCCAGAATCTTCTGCCGCCCCGCCGGCTCTCGAGTCCGTCGAATCTTTGCAGTTTCCAGAAACATCCGCGCAACGTCGTCCACCTCAGCCAGAGCAATCTTCTCCGTTAACGCTGGCATCACTGGCGAGACCTGCACCACCCCCGAAAACGAGTCTTCCATCCTTCGCAACAAAGCAGCACGATCTCGAGTCAGCCCGATCTCTTCCCGAATCTCCCGCTGCAAAGCCTCCAGCACATCCAAATCCACCTGCGGGTCAAGGCACTGCACTCGCCCCCAATTCTTCGTAAACCGCACATCCACCAACGACGAGCCCTCGTCTCGATTTTCAAGAGCGATCAACCCGAAATTCACAAACTCCCCCTTCACCGCGTCCGGCACATACCGCAGCAGGAAGAACTCGAGTCTCCGTTTCTCAGCCATACTGAACAGCCGTTTGACTTCCTTAGTACCCCTTCTTGCCCTTAGTGGCTAACGCCTTTTTCGGTGTCTCAGTGTCTCTGTGGTGGAATCAATGTTCAAGCCATGCCGGAAACGGCCGTCGTGGCGAGACTCGAAACGCCTCAATCAACTCCCGCACCATCCCCCGTCGCAAAATCAAGGTCCGCGCCAGCTTCTCCAATTCCTCATCCCGGCTCTCATACCACTCCGGAGGAATTCCTCCCACGACTTCCCAAACCGCATCCCCACTCATCTTCTCTATGTGTGATAGCCAGGGCTCAAACGACTCCCACCCCCGCACGCGTTCATAAACTTCATTCCGCGCATACACCCCCCGCAGCGGATAATCCGGAAACGTCCACTCCCCAGCGTTAAAGCAGTATCCCTGGTCAATGAACGATGCCGTAAATTTCTTCTCCCGCAGCTTCTTCCAGAATGCCGCCTGCCGCCCATTCGCATTCCCCGTCCACTTATCCAGGACCAGCATCCCGGCGAACGTCTCAAGGTTCCGAACCAACCCCAGCATCTCGACAGGAAGATAATCAAACACCTGCCCTTCGAGCGGATCCACCACATATCGAGACCCAAATTGTAGTCCCGCGACACACCGGATCGTGCTATGCGCCAGCTGAATGCTCAACTCCGGTGTATGCTCCACCAACCACGCATCAACCGAAATCACATCCGTAACCGGTACCGGCAACCCAACCCGTTCCGCCAGCCGCGTAGCCAGCATCTCATTCGCCAGCACGCGCAGATGCTGCGGATTGTTCTGAAATTTCACCACGTAGAAGTGCCCATCGGAGCAGCGCATCAAATGCCCCTGCGCCCCGCCCCGCATCCTCCGTACGTGTTGTACCGCCTCAATCAATTCTCAGTTGTTGCGCGATCGCATTATTGCCGAAAGCAGTTAATAGCCCTTGTCATCCTGAGCGGCTGTTTTTGCCGCGAACGACCTATGCATTCTCTTCCGCGCCGCAAAGCCAACAATCGTACCGAATTCCCCCGCACAAATTCTGTGACGAATAACCATTTCCACAGGCCATGTGGGTTTCGCGGACGCCCGGCGCCTGACGCCTGACGCCCGCCTCACCCCAGCTCCACGCTCCCCATTCCGACTCTCCGCCCCGAAACTTTCCCCGCAGCCGCGTCTCTCACCGCCAGCGCAATCGCCATCGCCATCACGCAGTCATCATGCGCGCCCTCGGCCGCCGCTCCATGCCCATCGGTATGCCGCACAAATGTCTTCAACTCCCCCAGCAGACGCGGACTATGAAACAAAGACGGCTCTTCAATCAAGGTCGCCCCCAGCATCTCGATCATCGCCGGCCGCGTCGCCACAGAAGTCAGCCATCCCTCCTGACCATCCTTCACGTACAAATTGTCGTATCCCAGATCTTTCAAATGCGCCAACACACCATATCCATGATTGTTCCGTTCCACTGCCACCAGCGCATTCCCAAACCGCTTCCCCAACGTCACAACCTTCCGCGCGAGCTCATAGGGAGGAAAATGCCCACGCCACTCCGCGCACTGCAACCCGGTCCCGCGATCGATTGCCTGCGCGCAAGCATAATCTCCGTCAGCCCCGCCACCCGCCGCGTCCACTCCGATGATGTACCGGTTCTTTTCCTGTGGAGGAAGCCAAATCAGCAACCGTCCATTGTCCTCCGTCTCCGTCGCAGCCGGAGCCAAAGCCGCCGCCTTCTCGATCGCCTCCAGATCAAACACGCACTCGCCCGACGCTAGGAAGCAAGACACCTGGTCCTCCGAAAATTCTTGCGCCGCCTGTCCCCGCAAAATTCTCCACCGAGTCCGCCGCCACGCAATCTGCTCCGGAGTCAACCCATGCCGGCCAATTAAATCCTTTTCCTCGTCCGTCAATTCCCCCAGCGGTTTCTTCGACACATCCTCTTTATAGGATCCTTCAAACCACCACGGAAAAAAGTGCCGCGTATACCCGCTCTCCAGAGCCTTCTGCCACTCCTCATAAAACAATCCCGCCGCCCCATTCGGAGTCGACTCCAGCACAATCTCTCCCTCCGGCACCACCGCCGCCCGCAGCGACGCCAGCGTATCCTCCGCTCCGCGCGGCCAGCGGGAGACCTCCGAGCAATGCAAGTTATGGATGGTCATCCCGCGGCCCGCGTTATCATCCGCCGTCTCCACCCGGTACTCGCTGTCCAGCCGGGGAAACACAATTTGGCGGATGTTCGAGCGCGACTTGATCAGCGCCCCACGTCGCACCCGCGAATTGGGCAGGTTTTCCCAAAACCGGTGCACGATATTGAAAATTGCCTGCGCCGACTCCTCCGTGTGCGCCACCTGCACCGTCAAAGTCCCAGGCCGGGTAATGGTCTGGATAAAAAACCGCGCGGCAATGTAAGTAGTGATCCCCACCTGCCGCGCCTTCAAAACAATGTTCCTCTTCGAGCAATTGGCCGAATATTCTTTCTGCGCCCGATTCAGCTTCAGATAGTGCACTCCACCCTTCTTCACCCGAATCTTCAGCAGGCTCCGAATCAGCAGATCCCGCATCTTCTCTTCCTTGCCATCGTCCAGATGCCCGCCGAATTGCTCGACCAGCCGCAAATCGTCCCACACAGTAGTCCCCAATCTTTGCTTTATGGAGGGCGCCCGCCGCCAGTGCTCTCATTGATTTCCTGCGTTCTTTGCCCCTCTGCGGTCAGTTTTCTTCTCTTTATTTCAGCAGTCCCGCCGAAGCCACCCGCTCCGCCTTGGAATGCAAATGAATCTGCAACCCGCCGGTGGTCCGATCCAACTCCGCATTCCCACTCTTGGCAGTCAAAGTCGAGTTGTAAGACCGCACAAACTCGTTGGCCGACAGCGGAACCCGCGCCGAAGAATGTGCAGACAGCCGTCCCCCGCTGCCCGTCGCGCGCAGCGCGGCCACCGGCGAACTCCCCTGCACCACCGGCAGCACCGCCGCCAACGATTGCACCTCCGACAGCACCAACCCGACGACTGCCGTAACCTTCGCCTCCGTCGCCGTATCCTTAATATGCAGCCCCATCAGCAACCCCTGCAGGCTCCCCTGGACAGCACCCGTAGCACTCTGAATCTGACTTAAGATTCCAGGCTTCGCCGCCGCTTCCGCCTTGTCATAGGCCGCAATCAGCGACTGGATGAGCTGCAAGTCCGCCCCAGCTTCCTTGCCCGCATTCGAAATCGTCGCCAAATCCTCCGCCGACACTGTCTTTCCCTCGAGCATCGCGACGAGCGTCACCAGATTCGCCGCCGCCGGCACCAGCACCGCCACAATCTGCTCCGCCTCGGTGACCCAATTCGTAGAACATCCCGTAAGAATCAAACTCGCGCATAGCACAACCGCAAACACTGCCCGCTTCATACTCTCCTGTCCCCCTGTGTTCCTCTGCCTGCCCCGAGCGCAGTCGAAGGGTGTCCTCTGTCGTGAAGTCTTTCCTCGGCCCAATAAAAAGCCCGGCGCCAAAGCACCAGGCTGAAGTCTTTCTCTGTGCACTCCGCGAAAATTCTCAGCGATCTCCGCGGTCTAAGATCTTTCGCCCACCGTGAACTGAGCCCAACTCACCGGTCCGGATATGACCCAATCCCGCAATTCGGTGTGCAGTATTGAATCGCAGTCTGCGCCGCGTCGATCCGCGTCAAATCCGCTCCCAGGTCTTTCCCGTCTGCGGCTTGATGTGTTCCGCACGCTGCAAAGGGACTAGCCTTTCCATTACATGCCGCATCCCCGGCATGACAGAGGCGGTAGTTATGCCAGTCCTGCATAGTCGCTGGAAAGGTTGACTGACTCATGGCTCCCACCACGCCCGTACAGTTTTCTGTCGTCGGATCGTTTCCAACACAGTAAGAAGCGGGAACTCCGTAAAGCGTAGCAGGCGTGCTCGCCACATGAGTGTCGCTGTATTCGGTGTAACAGGCAGCCATCCCGCCAGGACCTGCCGTAGTGTGGCCAGGGCACGTTACAACCGAATCCCGGCCCGGAAAAAGATCATCATGGATTACCTCGGTGGCAGGGTCGAATGATTTTGTCTCAGTTCGCGTTCCCTCGTTCCATCCACCGGTAATTCCTCCACCGACGAAAATATCTTGGGTGAAGGCCAAATAGCGGCCTAATTGGTAGGGCAGAGAATTGCCTGCGGTTGAATATGGGCTTGCCGAACTCGTGCCCGTGTTGGTGATGAACTCTGAATTGTGGGTGTGAGTTAGATATGCAGGCCAACCTTGAATGTTAGAAAGAGTACAGCCAGCAGATGCTGTTGCGTTCGGCGTACCGGAGTTTGCATACACGACAGTCAGCCCTGCCCATAGCGTTCCCGCCAGTGCTGGCGACCCCATAACCGTGCCGTCCATGTTGAAAGATATGTCATCGGTGCAGCCGGATATGTAGACCGGATCGCCTACATGAAAGTTGGATTGCGTTCCTCCAACAATGCTCGTTAATGTCGCTGTAACCGTATTACCGGTCGCATCCCTTACCAAAGATACAGGCCACGTAGTTAATCCCTGCTGGTTTATCCTGAAACCCATCTCGGGCGACACGCCCGAACATCCAGGATTCGCCAGGCTGATTCCGTAAGTGAGGTTATTGGAAAAAGTGGCATATTCAACAGGCTCCGCTACACCGCCACCGTTTCCGGCAGAATTTGGGGATCGGAATCCCCAAGACATGCCCTGACACGTATTGCGCGAAATGCCGTTGCTGCGGGTGAGGTTCTGCACCATAATCCAATAGTTTAGAGATCCCTCGTCTCCATTTTGCGATTTCCAACTCATGCTGATTCCATTCTGCGCCCCTGAATTGTCCACGTTCTCATTGATGTTGCCGTCGTCAAGAATCCGATTGCCAATCTTGAATTCGTGAGAGTTCTTGCGAACGTAACCGTTCCCTGCGCAGGCTAAGCCATTCTCGCAATATCCCGCCGCGGCTGCCAAAATCCATGAATAGGGATATGTGTAGCGGTTCCCGCGATCTTCTACATCACTGCCGAAGTTCGCTAGTGTTGTCGTCGGCCCAAAACCACCTGTGAATAAGCCACTGGACTGACCTTCTACCCAATTGTGAACTACTTTGATCTGGTCAAAATAACCCAGGTAAATGCCGTGCCCTTCCGATCCCGGTCTGAGCATTCGATCGAAGTAGCCGTATACCACAGAGCAATACACACAACTGGACATTGCCACACCGTTGGCGACAGACGTACTTCCGGTCGTTGGTCCAGTCGCCACACCTCCTGACACAGGCGCATCAGTCCAGTCGGAATGAATATAGGAATACCCCAGATGCATGTGTGACGGTCGCTGCGATGCGAGTGTTTCTCCTGCACCCGTTCCCCACTTCACGGGAGTAGTACTGCCCCCCATACCCGCCCGAGGACGTAACTCGGCATTTAGGATGGCGTAATGATGAGGCCCGATGTTGTTGGAATCCCACGTTGCAGTCGAGATGGAATTGCAATTACTGGTTGTGCACTCTATCGTGTACATACTGGCCACATCGTTGTATGCCGAGGTGCTCGTCGCGGTTCCGTTTGCCAATGTGAATGCGCCACTGACCGGTGTTACTGTTGTGCCGAGCTGGTAAGACATCGCGGATCCATTGCATCCCGGATTGCGAATGCCTGGCTGCGTGGATGCTGCAACATTGTCCTGAATCCCATGCGAGCAAACGGTCTGTCCGACTGGCAGCGGCGAGGAACTCTGCAGAACTATGAACTTCGTCGCCATATCTCCTGGGCTCTGCGGTAACGTTAAACCTGCGCTGCCGCTAAACACCGTCCCCGCAGGAATCGTAATGGTCGTCCCGCTCCCATTCGCCGTCCGGCACGCTTCTGCATCATTGATCGCCTGCTGCAGGCTCGCCTGACTCCCCGCGGTATAAGGACCATAATTCGTCCCGCCGCACGTCCATGATCCCCCGCTCCCCGAAGACGGAAAGGCGATCGAGTTCGTCGTTGTCCCGATCCACTCTTTCGAATTCACCCAGTTCTTCGGAAGCGTCACACTCTGTTGCCACGGCCACCCGCCAATGCGCGTAATCCCCAACCCTCCTGCAACTCCATACCTTTGCGAGACGTACGCACTAGCCCCGATGTCCCACGCCCCCAGCTTCGACCGATCCATCCCATTCAGATCCACCGCATACGCCGTCGTTACCCCACTCCCCACAGTCGGCGAGCTTGCCTGCGCTACCGCCAGGTCCAACGCCCCTCCACTCGGGTTCTGCATGTATCGCGTGGACCCGCTGTTTTGCTGCGCCCCTGACGTAATCGCACTCGCCAGTACCGCGTTGGTCATCCACGTTCCATTGTTCGCCGTTACCGCGTCCAGCAGATATCCCAACTCGGCGTTGCTGATATCGCCTGCGGAGTCTCCGCGCGTGTCGAAGTGCGTAAAGAACCCGTACGGCACGCCCCACGTCGCCGCCCGGAATACCAGGCTCGCCACCAGCGAATTCACTTGCGGCTGTGTCATCCCATGAATCTGAATCGCCGCCAGGCTCGTGATGTTCTGGACATTCACCCCATTGGAGTAAAACGAATTCGCGCTCCCCGTGACGTTGTCCTGTCCCTTCATCGCCAGGCTTCCGCGTGCCGCCGTATATCCCGCCGCCGCCGCATAACCCTCGCTCAAGGGATCTTCAATGCCGTCGGGATAGACATAAAAGCTCGGGTTCATCCCGGCCACATTGCTCTGGATCGCGCCCTTGCTGAGTGTCATTTCATTCGGCAGCAACAGTGTCTGATCGTACAGCAGCGTATAGGGCGCGCTTTTGATGTCCTGGTTCGTGACGCTTAACAAATTGGCCGTGTTCGTATTCGGCCGCGCAAACGGCGAAACCGGATCATCCACCGAATAATTCGGCAGGCCCACAAGATAATCGCGCAATGCCTGCCTCGTGTTGTAGGTCGTTAGATCCACTGCGTGACTGTCCGCCGGCGCCCCCGTCACCACCAGCGACAGCGTAGTTCCCGAGATCGACAGTGTTGCCGCTGTCCCCGTCCCCGTGTACTGGATGATGATCGCCGGCGCATTCGGGCAACTCACCAACGTGCACGGCCCCGCTGGCGAATTCGTCGTCGTGTAGTACTGATGCGACCAGGAGTGCGAATCGATCTCATTTCCCGCCGCAGACCAGGCATTCACGCTCGCCCAATCGACCCTGTACGAAGGCACCACCGCCGCATTGAAATGAATCCCCCTCGCGGTGAACAGACTCAGAAAGCTGTTGATGTACGTCTCGGTGCCCGCTGACGATCCCACATCATCCACCGTGAACGAAAACCGCGCCGGATACATCGCAAAGTTTGTCACCACTGGAGCCGCCGTCGACGGGATATTCCCGCTCCCGGCAATCGGCCCGGGCAGGCCCGTGTTCCCCGCGATATCGCTGGTCGAAAACTGCGCCACATTATTCCCGTAGAAATGCGAATACGAATAGGTCACTGGGCTCGGATTACTCCCCGTCGTGTCGTGCAGCCCCGTATTCCGATTCGCATATCCACGGCAGTTCTCAAGCGTCACACTCGCCGCCGCGCTGATCTTGAAGCCGTCGTAATTCAAATGCGCATCATCATTCGCAAACTGCACATGCGCCCCGCTGGCATTCACATAGAATCCGTGCGGTATCGTGCCGTAAGGCAGCATCCCATCGGACTCCATATTTGCGAACACCAGGTTGTCCGAATTGCCCGTGACACTCACCCCCATGTAACTGAATCCCTGCACCTTGATGTGCTGAAATGTGAGCCAGCTTTTCCCTGCCACGGAAATCAGCGGTGATCCCCCACTTGAATCCACATACGCCGTCATTGACCCATCTGCCGCATATGTCGTGCTGGGCGGCGTCGAGCCATTCCCCGAGAACACATAGAGCGTCGGATATACGAGGCACCAGTCATACTTGCCTACGATCGAAGTCGTGCACCCGCTGCCGTATGCCTGATGCCTCCCATAGACCGAGCCAAACTGCACCATGTCCACGGTATTCGCACCCGCCATCGCAGTCGGGATCGCCGCATTGGCCTTCCACACATTTCCGGAAACGTACGTCCAGGATCCCGTCGTCAACGGGATCGCCACCGCCGCCGTGATCATCGGCACCGCTCCCGTCCCGTACGCGTCAAACTGAATCGGATTCCCGCTCGCTCCACTCGACGGCGGAATCAGTTGCTCATTCCATACATCCCCACGCTTCAGGGAAATCACATCCCCAGGACTGAAGCTCCCGGCGTTGATGTGATTCCCTGCCGCGCTGAACGTCTTCCACGCCGTGGCTGGAGACGTCCCGTTGTTCGCATCGTTTCCGCTACTGGAACTGACGTAATAATTCGCTGCCCGAGCACCTAGGCAGCAAACAATGACAAAAAAGACAACTCTCTTCATCGAATCCTTCCGATCTTGTGTAGGGACGGACGCCTGCGTCCGTCTCTCGAACCCTGAGCAAAGCGAAGGGAAGGGTGCCCGCTACCAGACCTGACCCGAATGCTCGGAGTCAGTGAACAGCCCAATAAAAAACCCCGACCGATCAAGTCGGTCGGGGTCACCCCCTCTGTGTCCCCTCGTGGTGTGTCTTAGCTGTTAGTGCAACCAGAACATAGGCATATAAGAAGCCTGCGGCCCATTAGCTGCTGGAGCCGAAATACTGCTAGGCAGAATTCCTCCACTCCGGGGTGTAATAACAAACCCATTACTCCCCTGCGCCCCGCCACTCCCGCTCTCCGCCTTGTAAAACACCGGCGCATTCCCCGACGCCCCGTACAACGTAGGAGGAGTCGCCGTAGTGTTGCTGCTGTAGTACGCCACGTAATAGGCTCCCGGCTGCAGCAGCGTAGATCCCTGCGCCCACGACATAGTCACCACTCCCGTCGCCGGAGCAAACGTACTCCCATGCAGCGATCCGGCACTCACATTCAGCACCAGTGTTCCCGCTGCATTAAAAATCCCCAGATCATAGTTGTACGTACCGGAACTATCCGGATTCGCGCCGATGTAATAACTGATCTGCGACGTCTGCACCGATACCGGCAGCGTGAATCCCCACATCAGGCATTTGTTGGCAGCCGACGACGGATACGCTCCGTTGTTCGCCGCCGAAATCGGCGTCAGCCAGCTCGTCGACACTCCCGCGATCGCCGCATCCACGTAGGCCGTCGTCGCCACTTTCGTGGAATTGTCGTGCACCGTCTGCGTTGACGCCGTAGTCCCATTCGGCAATGCCGACACCGCACTCAAACTCGCCGCCGATCCCGTCGTGTTGGCCGCATTATTCGGAATGTCGCCGCTCACCAGCGGAGGCAATTGCGCATGCGGCAGCGTTCCTGCCGTGATCTCCGCCGCGCTCACCGTCACGTTCCCCGACAGCGGATGTCCATTCACCGTCGTCGTAGTCGGAACATATCCCGCCAACGCGGTTGCCACCGATGCCGCCGTCTGCACCTGGCTCGGCGTTCCCGCGTTCGCCGAGATATAGAAGTTTCCATCATTCGAAATTCCCAACGAACTCGTCCCGGTAGTCCCCGCGCCCATGCCGGCCGTCGGGATCGGACTGTTCACCAGCCACGGCCCCGTGACGATCAGCTGTCCGCCCACGCTCAGGTTCCCGCTGAATGTTCCCGTGCTGCCAGAAACCCCCCCGCTGAACGTTCCGCCGCTCGCCGAAATTCCTCCGCTCCCGGAGTAGTTCAGTGTCGTCCCCGTGTCGGTGAGGGCGCTGTCTCCACTCACGGCCGCCCCACTCGCGCTATACATCGCAATCTGGCTCGCGTTCCCAGAATTCACGATCCCTGATCCACCCCCGCTCCCCCCGCCACATCCCGCGCAGGTCCCCGTTACGGTCAAATTCCCATTGATCGTCACCGGCACATTGAACGTCTTGCTCGTCGCAGTGAGCCGCTCCTTGAAATTCGTGTTATCAAACACGTTCCCGATGTACTCCGAAATTGCCACCGGAGCTCGAAACCCCAGCTGTGCCGAAGTGGGTACTGATGCTGGCGCTGAATCAAATCCGATTGCCGTATCCGTCGAGGATGCTGCCGGTCGGTATCCCGGTGTCGCCAATGTCAAAAACGGATTTGTATAGGCAAATGTGTACATATCCGTCTGCCCTAGGCTGCCTGGACTCAGGAACCCTCGCAATCCAGTCAACCCGGAGAGCGCCGACCCTGCTGCCGGTCCCCCCTGCTCCAAAATTGCCCCGACTCCAGGATTGTTGTTTCCCACCGAGTCCCCCGCCTGGAATATCGCCCAATACGGTGTGTACGATCCACCCGAACCCGGCACCGAATGCTTGCAGTACACCGACGGCAAATATGTAGTCGCGATGATCCACGCGGCCTGTCCGCAATTCTCAATCTGTAGCCGCGACCCTCCTCCCAGCACCAGCGCCCCAGGCCAGAAATTCATCTTCGCGACCTGCTGGGCCAAACTCACCGTGTAATTGCTCGTCCCTGTCTGCGCATCAACTTTTGTGCAGACGCCCGCCGTGTTACAGCTTCCGCTGATGCCGGTCGCCACCGCGTACGATCCCGTCCCGTTTGGCGGAATCGCCGACGTTCCCACCGTCTTCAACACGTCATAAGTGACACTCCCCAGACCATCCACATTGATCTCTGGCCAATAAGTCGTGCAGTTCCCGGTCCCGGTTGTCGAGCAGCCCCCGATGTAAAACATCCCCAGGTTTCCCTGAATTGAGCTGTGAATCACGACGAAATAGTTGTTCACTTGCGATCCCGGGTTCTGCGCCACAAACGCTGGAAACGCTCCGCCAATCGGATCATCGCCGATGTACGTCAAATCGCTGTTCGTGACGATCCCCGCATTCGCCGACAGGGTTCCCGGATACGCCGGATTGCTGCACGTCCCGCTCGACTCCTGGTACGTCCCGCCAATCATCAGTTTCTGCAGCCCGCCTGCGTAGTAAATCCCGTACTGATTGAATCCCTGCACCACGCTGTTCATCACGTGCAGCGTGTTCCCCGACGCGTAACGGACGCCGTTACCTCCACACTGCATACTGGCTTCCATATGCTCGATGGTCACCACCGGCGCCGCTCCCTGGTCTCCTCGCGCGTACACCAGCGCCCCGCAGAAATTCGCCCCGCAGCGAATGCCTCCATTCAGCGTCATCCCATCCAGCTTGAAGGACTGATCGTTCCCCACCACGATCCCCCAGTGGAAGTAAAGACTCGTTCCCGAAAAAATCTTGATGTCGCGCACCGTTACGTTGTTCGAAATGTCTTCAATCGCGGTATTCTCGATCGCTGCCCACCCGTACGCTGGAACCGACGCGATAGTCCCTGTTCCCACGCTGTAGCTGAACTGGTTCGCCGCCGGCACCGACGTGACTTTGAACCTTCCCTCCTGCGTCTGGCTTGCGCTTGAATAGAACAAAACGACGTAATCGCCGACGACAAACGAATGATTCGTCGCGGTAGTAATCGTGTAAGTTCCTCCCGACGCCGAAATCGATGCGATCTGCACGCCGTCCAGATTCAAACCCGGCATGAACTCAATGCCCGCGATCGTGCTGTTCTGCCCGTTCGTCCCCAGATAGTTCCCATCGATGATGCAGGCAGCCCGCGTGAAGCATTGCACCAGGGCTCCATATCCGCTCAACAACGTGTTCTTGCTGTTAAGAAATACTGAGGAATAAACCTTGTAGTTGGGATTGTTCGATGAAGCCGGCAGCAGGTAAATCGTCCCACGCTGTGTCCCGGAATCGTTGATCGCCTCCTGAATTCCCGACGTCGCCGATCCCACGGTATATCCCGCCGTGTGCGAATAGGCCGTCGTCACCGTGATCGTTCCCGATCCACCTCCCGGAGTGCAGGTCCCGCCCGTCACTGGCGCCGCCTCCGACGTCCCGGTTCCCGCGATGTACACTGCATACTGCGCGTTCGCGTTGTTCGACGTATCAATCCCCAGCGGACACGGACTTAAATGGATCGTGTTGCTCCCCGCGGTTCCCAAATTGTCCGAAGGTGTCTGCACCCAACTCCAACTGGAAGTCACATACCGCGCATTCGCCAGGTTGTTGATCGAGAACTGCGTCCCCACCGGCTGCACCACGTTCTGGCTCGCCACCGGCGCAGTCGATACATTCCCCGTTCCTCCACCGCCGCCGCAAGCACCCCAGGTCGCCGCCGATGTGCCACTACCCAGCAGACATGCTCCCGCCGTTGCCGTCCCCGCGCCCAGTTCGCTCGCGGGTACCAGCCCTGCGGCAAGGTCTGCCTTCGCTGTAAATCCCGCATCCACATATTGCTTGGGAGTAGCCTGGAGTGGCGCCGAAGGATTCCCCGGCAAATTAATCGGTCCAGTCATCGTGCCGCCGGCAATCGATAGATAATTCCCCGCTCCTACATTCGCCACCGCCTGATCCACATAAGCCTTGTTCGCAACCGATGCTGTCCCCGACGGCGCCGGCACATCCGGCGCGCTGGCAAACGTCTTCGTCCCGCTGATCGTCTCCGACCCATTCAAATGCACCACTGAAGTGTCATCTGCCTTAGTGGCCAGCGCCGAATTCACGTACTGCATCGATACCGGCTGCGCCGCCAGCCCCGATCCCGGCGTCATCCGCACCGTCGCCAGGCTCGCCGGAGACGCGGTCGGCACCACCCAATATTCGGTCTTCACCTGCCCGGGCCCAATCTGGTACACCACGCTGTAATACACGCCCGCCGGAGTCGCTCCCGCATTCGGAACCAGTGCCACGTTGAGCGCGCCTTTCGCTCCCAGCGTCACCGCTGTAGATCCCGAGGCCACTGCGGTCCCGCTGGTTGTAACAAACGAGGGCCACGAAATGATCAGGTTCCCCGAAGCGGGAGTTCCATCCGCCAGGTACACAGTGTCAGCGACGGTGGTGGTCCCAGCTCCACTCTGTGGCGGAACTGGCATTCCGAAAGCCGGAGCCCGAAGTCCGAGAGCCGCGATCCCAATCGCTGCCCAATAAAAAAGCCGCCCAACAGGGCGGCACCGCGAGTCACGCATCGTATTCCTCCAAACCAAATCTTGTGAGCGACGGACGCCTTCGTCCGTCCCCCGACTCCGAGCAAAGCGAGGGGGCGCATGTCCCCCAGTCAAACGCGAGGAACACTCACCATGAATCCCAAGCCCCAAGCAGAACCCGTGTCATCCTGAGGCGCGTTCTTTGCGCCGGAGGACCCATGCAACTTCCTCAGGTGTGGGTGCCCACTTCTGGCCGTCGTTACCAGCAGTGCGCTCTTAACTGTCCGCTGGGCCCCTTTTGTGGGGAGCCCTCCTCACCCATGATTCAAGAATCTCTCCACACTCTCCACATACACATCTGCAAAATCCGCCACCAGCCTTCGCGCCTCGATCATTCGCATAGCATCGGTCAACTTCCACCCCATCGACCCCAGCACTGCCAGCGCCATCATCGGCGCCCGGTGCACCCCCGCCGCGCAATGGATAAACAATTTCGCTTCCGGCCTCTCCAGCGCCTCCATCGCAAAGTCAACGCCCCTGCGGAACAACTGCGGAGGCTTGGGCATAAAATCGTCGTCGGTTGGATTCCAGAGCACCTCCACCCCGTGCTCCAGCCCCAACGGTGTGTCATCGAACTCGATCTGCATATCGATAACGTGCGTGATCCCCTCCCCGGCCACCTTCTCCATATTCTCCGAGTTCCAGATTCCGCCCCCTACCGCAATCCGCTCCGTCAACCAGGTAATATCCATTCGTCGATCCGTAAATCTTGTGTAGGGGCGGACGCCTCGTCCGTCCACCAGCTCTGAGCCTAGCGAAGAGGAGGCCTGTTCCTCGATCAATTCGCGATGTGCGGGGCGTATCCTCCGCGCTCCCACCCAAACCGCCACCAACTCCCGCTCCACCCGTCCTCCAATTCTACGTTATAGCTCTTGTCATCCTGAGGCGCGTTCTCCGCGCCGGAGGACCCATGCACTACGTTATTGCACTTGTCATCCTGAGGCGCGTTCTTTGCGCCGGAGGACCTATGCACTTCGCCAGCGCTACCTGTCCTGCTTCAATGGTTGTCAGCGCCTGCGCAGCACGTTTTTTCACTCCGTCCCCCGTGGTGAGCCCAACCCCTGTCGACATCACCGGAAAAAAGGCCCCACGTCATCCCGAGACGCAGGGCCAGCCCCTAGTGCACCGTCACCGCTTTCTCCTCGTCCTCTTCGTCCCCACTCTCCGAATCCGCCACCGCTTCCTTCTTCGGCGGACTCACCGCCGCATCCTCTTCCTCTTCCTTCTGTAATTCATCATGTACGACCGGAGTCTTAGGGAGTTTCAACCGGTCCAGCAACGTCTCCGCCAAAGATTCTTCGTCCTTGCTCGGTGCGGTCGCTTCCAGCGCCTGCGGATAAATGTGCGCCATCTCGAATAGGAACTTCGCCGGTGTCAGCTGTCCCTTCTTCCCCTCACCAATCACGGCCTTGGCGATTTCCGACGCCTCCTCCTCGATCAGCAGAGAAATATCTTTCAGCACCTGCCCCGGGTTCAACTCCTTCTTCACCGCCTTCTTCCTGCTCTTCTTCGCTGTCTTCTTGTCTACTGCCTTGCCTTTCTTTGCTGTCTTCTTCTTCATGGCCCCCAACACCCGACTTCCTATGAATTCGCCCACAATAAATTTCGTGCCAGAACTGATCTCACAATAGATTTGGGAAGGGCACGGCTCCAGCCGTTCCGCTCCACACTTTAGCCTCCGAGGTTCTCTCTCACCGACTCCAAGATCACTTGCGATCAGTCCTAAAAGCAGAAGGCGCGCCCTCGAGCGCGCCTTCTACAGGAGATTGTTTTTTTCTCACTCTCTAATTTCAGAATAGCAAATTACCAATAATTACCCGGCAAAATTTTGAAATTTATTTTTGCTTACTTCGCAATCACTTACAGAATTTTCGTCGCTTCCACCCCCTTGACAGAGTTTTTCCCGAATCGGGAATGTCCGCTCCAGCAGTCCCACATCCAGCAGTATCTCACTCAACAGATCCAGCGCCATCGGAACATAAGTCCGCACCGTCCTCTCGGCGCAATGCAATAACCTCGCCGTCGCTTCCTGATCATGCTCCTGCAGAATATGGCGCGCGATGAGCTCTCGCGAGAACTCATCCAGCTTGTTCAGCGACGTCTCCATGTCATGCACGAAGATGACGCGATCCTCAAACGTAACGGCGCTCCGTGCCGACACCCGCGCCCGGAAAAATTCCCGCCCCAAGACCGACGGCAGCCTCCCCGTGTCAATCGAGTACCGCATGTACTTTCGCAACATGTTGATAGTCCGCCCCCGATAGATCCTCCTCTCTCGCTCCTCCTCCCAAGTTAACTCTGGAGCCAGAGCCCCCACGGAATCTTCCGGGTGCCCCACTTCTGGCCGGTTTTGCCAGACCTGGGGATCCTGACCTCCTTCGTCTTCCTCTGCCTGCCCTGAGTGAAGTCGAGGGGTGTCCTCTGTGGCGATTTTATTTCTTCTCGAGAACGAATCCGCCGTTAGATCCGCGATTCTCTGGTGACCAAACCGTCCACGCAGCGAAATTCCCGATCCGATGCTTCCGCCCAAGTCCTCCGCTTGTGCCGCGATCCATTCCACCATCCCCGTCATGCCACACCTCCCACCGCATCCAGATCCGGCAAATCCTCCTCGAAAGCGACCGCGTACTCGTCCGCCACCGATCGCGCCGCCTGCGGAAGCCGCACCCTCCCCGGCCTCTTCTTGCGCATCGGAAACTCATCCAACTTCGCCTGGCACTTCTCGCAGAACACGACTCCCGCCCCGCGCTCCCGTACCCACAGCCCACCGCAATGTTCGCAATACTTCAACTCCACTCGCACTTCGCTAGGTTCGTTGTTGTTACGATGACTGCTCATTTACTTCCTCCGATAAGTTCAGAAAATGACTTCTCTTACTGCCAGTACCCCCGGGAACCTGTTCGATGTATGCAACCTGTAACCTCACTGCTCATCGCTAATTACTCACGGCTCAAAATAAAAAAAGCCCTGCGTCAGATTCCAGCGATCGTCGCTGCAACCAACGCAGGGCTCGTTTCTCTTACGATGACCTGCCGTGAGCTATTTACTTGTATGTGCTTGGGTGGCCCATCCTAAAATCGCGCCGTTTGCGATTCTAGGGTGGGTTTTCAGGACTCGATGTCACGATCTCTGCCGTTGACCTCCCTCCGCTCTCACAGATTCTGCGCGTTCTCGTCGTCTACGCCCGCATGTTGCCGAAAGTATCCTTCCTCGTAGCCCGACTTCAGTACGCGTCCGTTCTGCATCACAACGCTCACCTTCCCTGTGAAGCGAAGCGATAACAGCAAGCGCTCCATGGATGCCGATAAGACTTCGGCAGCTTTAACTTTCCGCCGAAACTCACCGAAATACCTCTCTTCATTGAAGTTATCTGGTTGACTCATCATGGCCTTGTACCATAGAGCGTTTTGGTCCCTCAGATGCCGCGATCCTAAGGCGGTCAATTTTCTCAGTCAAGGTTGAGTGAACATTCTCAGCCTGTGGAAATCTTTTCCCCTTTCATCTCAGTACGTTGCCGCGCAAAATTTTCTTTCGGCTCGCATCAACTGATGACTTCCTCGAGTGGCCGTGCGGATGAGTAGTTAGGTGGGGTGCCCCACTTTTCGCAGCATTTGCGAGAAGTGCGAATCTCGAGAGCCCAGGCTAAGCTTTTCCCATCCCATCCATCTTTCTCGGGATTGCCCGAGAACTCATAACCACAATTTCGCACCTGCGCCTTCTCACACACCGATCTGCGATAACTCGTGCCCCAAGACCTGCCACCTGACACCGAAGAAGTCATCCCCCCACGGTCCGTTTCTGCCTCTGTATCAACGCCCTACGTAGTTTTCCCAGTTCCCGACCCCTCATTGCACGGTGCTATACTCCGCTCAATGAAGTTCAAGGCCCTGCAAGATAATCTCCGAAAAATCCTTTTGCAGCGAATTCAGGCAGGAGAACTTACCGGACTCCGCCTCGCCCAGCAGACCAGCTTCAAACAAGCCCACATTTCCAACTTCCTCAATCGCAAGCGCGGCCTCTCCATCGAGGGCATGGACAAGGTCCTGCACGTCCAGCACCTTTCCGTCCTCGACCTGCTCGATCCCGCCGAAGTCAACAAGCGCGCCTCCATTCTTCCCCCCAGCGGCGACGACTTCGAAAACGTCGTCCTCACCGACTGCGCCACCGCCGCGACTGAGCCCCTGATCGTTAGCATGCACATGAAGGAAATCCTGAAATTCAAGAAATCCTTCCTCCACAAGCTCAGGTCCGAAACCGAAGGCGACCGTTCCTCCTGGCAGCGCTTCGTCCTGATCCAGCAAGATCCCCGCGACGCACCGGCCATGTCTCCCCGCCTCCCCCCCGGAGCCACGCTCCTGGTCGACCGACATTACAACTCCCTGAAGCCCTATCGCAAAGGCGAGTTGAATCTGTACGCTGTTCTGAAAAACGATCAGTGTGTGGTTCGTTACCTCGAAGTGGCGGGAAATGAATTAATCTTGCGCCCCCACAATCGGTCAATTCCGTTGGATCACATCCCAGTAGAACTCAACAAATCCCCCTCAGACTACGTAGTAGGCCGAGTCTGCCAGGTAAGCTTGGAAGCCTGATCTTGTGCAGCGACGGACGCCGCAGCCTGCCCTGAGCGCAGTCGAAGGGTCCATCCCGCGACCCGGAGTGAAGCGAAGGGGGGCGTGCGAGGCTAAGCGCTCTCGCGCAGCACAGATGGATCGCGAATGCTTTTCTGTGTGCCTCGATGTCCCCTGTGGTGAAATTTGGCGGCCTAAGCACCGCTCAATTGCGATTACCAACAACCGAAAGTCAAACCTTTCCCCGAATGCAAAAAACCGGAGGACGCGAGCTAACCAGCCGCAAAAGCAATGGCCGCCAAGGCATAACCCCGGCGGCCAAATTTGATAGCTGAACGCTGCTGGTCGAAAGCCAACGACTAAACGGCTAGCAACCAACGGCGGTCTTAGAAGTTGAACTTCACCCCCAACTGCACCTCGCGCGGCCCGATCGATGTCGAAGTGATCTTCCCGAACTCACTATCGTCCACTTGGGTATCCGGGCCTTGAAACACGGGGTGATTGAGCGCGTTCTGAGCTTCGATGCGGAACTCAAGATACATCTCTTCGTGGATCGGGAACTGCTTGCCCAGTGACAGATTGGTCGCGAATTGCCAGGGAGTGCGCATGCCTCCCAGAGCCCGCGGAGCATTCCCCATGGTGAAGTCGTCCGGCCGTTGGAAAACATTGGGGTCAGCAAAGTAGTTATCCACCCAATCCGACCCATGATTGCGCCTCGGTGTTCCCACGATATTTGGCCGCTGCGTGCCATACGTGGGCAGTGCCACACCGTCTGCGACCTGGAAGGTTAACGGTCTGCCATCCGAGATGCGCCAGATGCCGTTCGTCTTCCATCCTCCAATGATCGCCTCGGCCCAGCCCGGCATGTTTCCGAGCAACGGCCGCCCGCGTCCGAAGGGCAGATCGTAGCTGTAGCTGAGTTGAACGACGTGTGGGATATCAAACGTGGAGAGGCTACGCTCCAACCATGGCTTGTTGGGATCCTGCAGGCTGCTGAAGCTGCCCAGCCAGGTCACGTTGTCGTCCGCCTGCGAGGAATCATCGATAGACTTCGACCAGACGTACGTCGCGAGGAACTGCAGGCCGTTGGAAAACCGCTTCTCTGCGAGCAACTGCAGCGAATGATAGCTGGAATTGGCAACCAGCAGCGGTTCGGTCGCGACCGAGGTGAACTGTGGATAGGGAAGCAACAATTGAGAGTACGAAACCTGATCGGACGCCAAGGCGCTGTTCGGGTCGGTAATGACTCCCGCGAACGGATTGGCAACCAGGCTGTTAAGACAAGGTACAGTGAGGGTTGCGCATGGATTGTCTGGGTCGGCAGCACTGGTGGGCAAACTCTCCACCCACGGGCCGAGATGGTTCCTCCCCGTGGACCCGCTGAAGGGCAAGTGCGTTCCTTTCTTGCCGACGTACTCTGCGTTAATCAGGATGTTGCTGGGTAACTGACGCTCGATCCCAAGGCTCCAACTCTGCTCGTAGGGCGTCTGGTTGGCGCTAGCCGTGCGCAGCGGGCCATTCGCATCGAACCCAACGTCATTCATCAGGCCGAGCGAGTTACCTGCCGGCTGGAGCAGTCCGTTGGGGAACGGGTCGCTCAAGTGCAGCCACGGAGTGTCACCGAGGTTCTTATAGCTGGTGACCGCATACGTATATTGATTGAAACCCTGTGACCCGTACGGTACGACGCCAGTCACACCCGAGCGCGACTGTCCGTAGTAGATTCCGTAGCCTCCACGCACTACCATCTTCGGCGCAAACTGGAAGGCGAATCCGAGCCGCGGCTGAATATCGTGCCAGTCGGTCACATAGTTGGTCCGCTGACTCGAAGAGGCAAAAACCTCGCCGCCCTTCAACGCAGTCGTTACAGGATTCCCGGTGACGGCATCGTTGAATGTAATGCTTCCGTTGTTGAGAGGACTGGTCACATTCGGATCGAACCAGTTCTGCCGGTTATAGCGATCAGTCCGCGGCAGCGTCACGTCATAACGCAAGCCCAAGTTCAAAGTCAGTTTGGGAGTGGCTTTCCAGTTGTCTTGCACGAAAAAGCCGTATTGGTAATTTGTAGTCGCAGGCCGGAACTGAATTTCATAGTAGGAGTCCCATCCATTGCTGGCGGGGGCTCGCGTAATCTGACCCATCAGGAAACTGGCCATCCCGTCGCCGCCGCAGGAGTCTATTCCCCCCGGGCACGCATACGAACCATCCTCAGCGAAGTCGAAAAAGCCATTGGGCCCGTTGGTTTGAATATAGTTCATCTGGTGCAGGCGGCCGTCAAAGCCGAACTTGATGTCATGCGAGCCGTGTACTTTGTCCAGCGTAGCCGCCAATTCCCCGGTATTTTGCCCTAGCAGCATGTTCCCGAAAGGGTCGCTGCCGATGTTCGCAAAGCCGGCAGCGCTGTACATGTCGATGAACATCGCGGGGACACCGGTGAATCCGTTGCTGTTCAGATAGGCGGGAAATCCCAAATTGCCCAGCGGGTCGGAAACGCCGTGGGGGTTGTAATTGAGGTAGTGCCACACCCCGCGGGTAAACCCGAAGGTCACGTTCATCAACAGACTGGGACTGAACGTGTGCGTGTCGTTGATCGCAAACAGGTGAGCATTGCTCCAGCCGGGAGCCCCCGAACACGGATCAGTGAAGTTCTTGTAGCAATCAAGACCCGTGCCGTGGTCGTATTCGTAAGAGAACTTCCCGCTCAAAAGGTTGCTTTGCGTGAAGCGGTGGTCGATCTTGATGTCGAACTTGCTCGCATACGATTGGCGCGATCCAGAGCCGACCCAGTTCTGGTAAATGCCTCCGCTCGCGAAGTTGGGTTCCGGAAACAGAGTCATCATCTTGAGAGCGACTGGATCGATCAGATTGCCCGCAACGCCCGGGACCGGTTGACTCGCACCAGGAGGACAGGGGTGGCCGTTGAACCCCGCGAGAAACGCAGCATCACAGCCCGGACTCACGTACTTAGCGACGTTGTTGAACGGAATAAACGTATTGGGTCCATTGGCGACCGCACCGCCAGCGTTGGGGTCGTTATGCCGCTGATACGGATCCCATATCTGACCTGCCGCAACGCTGCACAGGCCGGTGCTGTCAAAGGTGCCTCCCTGCGCATCGCACACTTCGCCAAAATCGCCCGTACGCATGAGGTCAGTGGGAACAGATCCGGAACGCGCATCCAGGCTCGTAGACTTCACGCGGTCCCAGTCGAAGAAAAAGAACGTCTTGTTCTTGAAAATGGGACCGCCGATGGTGAAGCCGTAATTGTGGCGGCGCAACGGCGGAATCGGCTGGCCTGCCCGATTGGCGAACCAATCGTTCGCGTCGAGGCTGTCGTCGCGGAAAAACTCGTACCCGCTTCCATGAAACTTGTTCGTCCCCGACCGCGTGATCATGTTGACGACCGACGCTCCCGAGAAGCCATACTCAGCACTGAAGTTCGTCTGCTGCACCTTGAACTCTTCGACGGCTTCGGGTGACGGAAGATACGTCGCCTGGGTGATACCGCCGTTCGGCTCCGAGTTCGTCACCGAGGCGCCATCCGTCAAAATGTCCGCCGTTGCCCCGCGGCTGCCATTCGAGACAAAGTTCGTGCCCGTGCAGTCTGCACCGCACTGGTCGTCCATCGGCGTGACCCCCGGTGCCAGCGATGTCAAGGCAACCACATTGCGGTCTATCAGTGGCAGGTCATTGATGAATTTACGGTTCACCACCTGCCCGGTCTCCGCATCTTCGGTCTGGATGGTCTGCGATTGCGCTCCTACCTCGACGGTCTGGCTGGTTGCGCCTACCTTAAGCGACAGGTTCGTCGTCGAGTTCTGGTTGACGTCGACCCTGAAGCGGGCACTGGTGGCCTTGGCGAAGCCTTTGGCTTCCGCCGTCACCGAATACAGCCCCGGCGCCACGGATCGGAATAGATACCGTCCGTTGTTGTCCGAGGTCGTGATGAAGTTGAATCCTTTCTCCTCATCGGAGAGCATCACGCTGGCACCGGCGATCACGGCTCCGCTCGCATCCGTCAACTCGCCGCTGACGGTTCCGAAATAAGCCTGGGCGCAGACATGAAACGGTACAAACAGAGCGATGGCGATTAGAACGCTACATAGGAGAACTTGCGCAACACGGCGAGGAAGAGACACAGACGCTTGCATAGGAACCCTCCTTATGCGTGGTCGGAATACGAGCATCCACGCCCGAACGCAGATGCTTTTCGCCGACATCCTACACAAAGACCATGCGCACCGTCATCCCAAAAATGCAGGCAAGAAACGTTTTAATACAATTATTTTCTTGAATATCCTCGCTTAACGGTGCTACGGGTTCTTCCACCTCAAACGACCCGCTTCTGGCCGTTCTCGCGCGGGCCTCCGAATCCTGATGTCCGGATGTCTCAGATCTCGACCGGACTTCCGTGAACAATCACCTGGAGTCTTGCCAGGCTGTCCCTGACACTGCGCGCCGTTCCATCTCAGTCGCGCTGGTAGCTGTGGTCGGATATGGCGGGCAACTCACGTTGCGCCGTAGCGCGGTACACTGAACAGGGCGTCAGAAGTTCCGGGCAATGGCACGGAAATTCCTCTGTGCACGGGGAGGACAACCGAGGGCATATGACTCCGAAGAAAAGATCCGGCAAGAAGACCAGGCAGAAATCGCTGAAGAGGAAATTCAAAGTTGTCTCCAAGAAGCGAAGCGTAGCGCGCAAGAAGGCAGGTACAAGGTCGAAACCGAGAGCGGCCAAACGCGCGATCCGGAGACGGGCAACGCCAAGGCGTTCCGCTGGAACTCCATCTGCGCAGGTAGTGCTTCGTACGCCATCCCCGGATGATGTCGGTTTGTCCAACACGGCGAGCGCTGATTCCGAGAGCGTCGAAGAACTGCTCGACGAAGGGAACGCATTCGAAGCCGGGGTGGTGAGCGGTGTGGAGCGGGCCGATGACTCCGAGGGCAAAGAAGTGCGAACCAGGGAAGTCCCCGAAGACGACGTTCCGGAAGAATATCTGGATAACGAGTCCTAGAAGAGCCTCCCCCGCAAGCGCGAGCTGATCGCGGGCACTACGAGTGTGCGGGAATCACCTGGCAAGAGGCTTGCGTTTCCGCGGTAGTGGTGGAAGCTTCGGCGGCGTTGGGCCGTGCCGGTTCGCATTCATGACCGGTGCGTAGGCTAACTCCTCGCCGGCCGCCACACATCGCAGCAAGAGTCCTCCACGGCTCATATCGCCTCTCCCGGCAAACTCCACGGGAAACAGCAAGCGTTCTCCGAAAATTTGAAGCAGAGGCTCGACATACTTGGGAGTGGCAACACTGCCAAGCAGAACTACCTCACACGAACCACCTCCCGCTTGGGCAAGCCGGTGACAGTCGCGATGCAGAGGAGCAAGGTACTCCTGGTTTTGTGGATCGATGTTGTTCGCAGTGATTTGACGCAGGCGGTCGAGAGTCACAATCGTTTCCGGAGATAACAGGCCGCCAGACGCAGTAATCACAAACGATCCTGCCAGTTCCGGCGGCGGCACCGCAAACGCGCGGGCATAGGCCAGCTTGCCGCGGAAATACAAGCTGCTCACAAAGCTGAACAATTCCCCCAGCGTCACTCCATCTCGACGCAACCGGACTGCGAGCTCTGAGTCGGCGTCGGGGGCAAGAACGTACTTGGCCCGGATACCGGCAATATTGGCGGGAGAGAGAAGAAACACTCGTGAGCGCGAAAGGGACATCAATTTGTATTCTGCTCTTACGCGTGGGCTGGCCGCTCCCTATTCCGGAAGCCGCAAGAGGCACGTGCACGCTTCGCACCCAAGATTCTAGATGATCGAGAGACGCGGATGAGCGCGAGATGCGTTACCGTTTCCTGACTCTGAAAGCCTGGCTTTCCGTTGTCCCGGAAGCAGGCGGCGCTTCGAACCCGATGCGACGGTTGTTGGCCGGTAGTGGGGCAATCAATTCGCGGATGGCCTCGACGAGTTCCTGGATCTCGTCGTCGTGGCTGTCGAGACGCCCTTCCAATTCCGCGAGCTTTGCAACGATGTTCTGATTCCTCGACATCGCCTGCCGCATCTGCACGAACGCGCGCACCACGAAAATGCTCATTTCGATGGCGCGCTTCGAGTTCAACACACTGGCGGCCATAATTGCGCCGTGTTCGGTGAAAGCACGAGGCTGATAACGCCGTCCACCGCGGCCAGCGTTTGAGGTCACAATTTGTGACCTCAAACTTTCATACTCTCGCTTAGTTAGCACGAAGGCAAAATCAGCGGGAAACCGGTGGCGATTTCGCTTTATCTGCTGATTGAGCTGTTTGACGGGAACCCCGTAAAGCTCTGCCAAATCGGTGTCGAGAATCACCTTTTGATTTCGCAACACCAGGATTTTCGATCCGACTCTCTTGCCAAGAACGATTGCAGCCTTGTTCATAATCAATCACCATTTTGAGGTCACAATTTGTGACCTCAAAAATAAACGCAAGAACACTGCATCATAGCAGGCCAGAATCAGCTTGCATCGCTCGCAACATAAGTTCTAAAGCTGCTGTGCCAAAGCAGGAATCGGAGCAAGGCGGTGCGATTCGTCGTCGGAGTCGCATTCCGGAAAACAGGATTTTGGACGAAGATCATCGTTCGCGACTCTCTTCATTTTCTGTCGCCCCGGCAGTATGATAAGCGCCTTCCCCGGGGAGGCGATCATGCCAGATGCTGTATCGGACCGCCCACGGCGGTTACTTGCCATTGATGGTGGCGGATTGGCGGGGCTGATTCCCGCCGAAGCGCTCATCCAGATCGAGCAACAACTCAATCAAATGACCGGCACGGAGAAGCCGCTCTGCGACCGCTTCGATCTGATCGCGGGAACCAGTACCGGAGCAATTCTCGCGGCAGGATTGGCATTGGGGTGCAAAGCTTCGGACCTGCGCGATTTCTATCTTAAGTTCGGCAAAGACATTTTCACCAAGGAATTCATCGTCACTCGCTTGTGGCACAGCTACCCCAGCGGCCCCATGGAGAAACATTTGAAGGACGTGTTTGGGGAAACCACCACGCTGGGCAGCGACAAGTTGCGCACGAACATCGTGGTCGTAACCAAGAATGCGACGCTGGGGAGCGACTGGTTCTTTACTAACAATCCGAACAACAAATTTTTCAAGAATAATTCCACGCTGCCCCTGTGGCAGGTCGTGCGGGCCAGCACAGCGGCTCCAACCTACTTTCCGCCGGAGACGATTGCGGTGCCCGACGGAACAGGAAAGACGAACCCATACGAGTTCATCGATGGCGGCGTGAGCAGCTATAACAACCCCGCGCTGCAGGTGTTTCTGGAGGCTACGGTTCCCGAATACGGCTTCGGATGGCCCATGGGGGCAGACAAGTTAATGCTCATTTCGCTGGGCACAGGGTTCAATTCCATTACGGTGCCGGCAGGAAAAGCCGCGGGTTATGAATTGCTGGATTGGGCCAAATACCTGATCAAAGAGATGATGGGCGAGGCCAACCTGCAGCAGAACGTCATGATGCGCATCATTGGCCAGCGCGCGCCGCAGGTTCGTTCCGCCACGGTCGAGTTGACCACGAGTGGAGCCGCGCCAGGCGTGCCGAAGTCTGACGCATTGGATCTGGTCAGCGGCACGATGGGGGCCCAGAAGCTCGTGACCTATCAGCGCATCACGGTTGGCCTGACTAGGGAACGTCTAGATCAGCTTGGACTGCACGATGTGGATCCAGCCGCGGTAGGAGGTTTGGACGCGGCGGATCAGATTCCCAACATGCAGCGCCTGGGTGCAGCCGTGGCCAGGGAGCAGGTGAAGATGCAGGCGTTCCGGAACTTCTTCTGAATGTAGCCCCGGACGCCTCCGTCCGGGGTTGCGCGAATCGCAATGAGGGTGGCCCGTTCCACGCTCGATATTTCGGGTGACCCGATGCTCCCGGCACGCTAGGGCCCTTCGACTGCGCTCAGGGCAAGCTGCGTCCGCCCACACGAACTGGGGTGTGTGGCTGGTAACGAAAACGTGGTATGCGCGTCAGTAGCTTGGTATACGTGTGCAGACAGGAGGATCCGCATGAGCATTGCCGGGCGGTGGCTGACCATTGCGCTGTTGGTTTCGTCCTCTGGGTTGATGCAGGCAGCGTCCACGCGCGCCGAGGTGGAGACGGCATCCTTAGACGGGCCCTTCCAGACGAACCTGAGCAGGATCAACAACCTGCGGCTTCATCTGCGCGATGGGGACTTCCGCATCGTCGGCACCGATTCCCGGGAGATCACGATCCATACAGATGGGAAGAATCGTGCCCTCGCCGGGAAGATGCAAGTCCAGTTGAAGCGGACTGGGGATTCTCTGGATATTACCTTCTCGCACGTTCCCAAGAATGAATTCCAGGTCACAATCGCCGTTCCCAGGGAGACCAATCTTTTTGCTCGCATGCGGGCTGGGGACCTGTCGGTGGATGGAATCGCGGGGGACAAGGATCTTGAACTTCTGGCAGGAGATTTGTCGATACAGGTGCCAGATCCCACGGACTATGGCCCGGTCGATTTGTCAGTCAGATTCGGAGATGTCAGCGCGTACCAGTTCGGTAGTCCGAAGGGAACGGTCGGCAACTCGCTTAAGCGCGACGGCAGCGGAAAGCATCGGCTGCACGCCCACGTGTTCGCCGGCGATCTCCTGCTAAGGCCGTAGCCGGGCAAGGCAGTTTCGAAAGGCGTCCGTTCTGGCGCTTGAAGCTCATGTAGCCCGGACGCCTCGTCCGTGGTTGGGCGGGCGGTTCCACGCACGATTTTTCGGTGTGACGCGACGCTTCCAGCACGCTCCCCTTGGCTTAGGCTTGCGGGGCGGACGGGGCGTCTACTCCTACACTTGAAGTTACCAAGAGTGCGTTGACAACGGCTCGCAGCGTCCGGTAAATTAAAGACTTTGGTAGTAGTGTGGTTGCCCGCCTGATGGTCCTGGCGTCCTCGTCGGGAGATCAAAAGAGCGGTTTTCTTTCGCAGCCTTTTTCAATCTGGGAGAGTTCCGATGTCAACGTATTTCCCCAAGCAGGGGGAAATTGTGCGCAAGTGGTACGTCGTGGATGCGAACGGGCAGACGCTCGGGCGCTTGGCTTCGCAGGTGGCGCGCATCCTCATGGGCAAAGAGAATCCGCGGTATACGCCGTTTATCGATGCCGGTGATCACGTGATCGTGATCAACGCAGAGAAGATCCGCACAACCGGAGTGAAGGCTGAGAGCAAGGTGTACCAACATTACACCGGATATCCCGGCGGCCTTCGGACCGAAGAATATAAGAAGCGGATCGAGCGCAAGCCAGAGGCGATTATTGAAGCCGCGGTACGGCGCATGCTGCCGAAAAACAAGCTGGCGGCGCACATGCTTTCGAAGCTGAACGTGTACAAGGGCGATAAGCATCCGCACCAGGCGCAGAAGCCGCAGGATTTCAAGCTGGAAGTGCGGGAGTACAAGCCGCGGAAGGTGGCGGTTTCGTAAGGGCAGTTACGAGCCTCGAGCTACGAGCTGCGAGCGAACGCTAAATATCGGGAAAGGTCAAGAGCTCGGAGCCCAAAGCTCGAAGCTCGAAGCGAAAAATGGCAGAGTTGGTTCAGTATTACGGAACGGGGCGGCGCAAATCGGCGATTGCCCGTGTGTATCTGCGTCCGGGAAACGGCGACTTTAAAGTCAATGGACGCGCGTTTGAAGAGTATTTCGTGACGCCGGCGCAGCGGTCGGCGGCCAAGTCGCCATTGGCTTCGGCCGATGCGGCTGCTTCGTTCAACGTTGTGGCCAGCGTGCTGGGCGGCGGCGTGCGCGGACAGGCGGATGCGGTGAAGCTGGGCATCGCCCGGGCGTTGATGCAGTTCAACACCGAGCTGCGCAAGAAGCTGAAGACCGAGGGCATGATCAGCCGCGACTCGCGCGGGAAAGAGCGCAAGAAGTACGGGCAGAAGGGCGCGAGAAAGCGGTTCCAGTTCAGCAAGCGCTAGAGCGCTGGCAGTCCCGAGTTGCGAGCATTTTGGCTCGCGACTCAGGAACCGGGACTAACGACTAGTTTTGGTGTTCAATTCTTCCCGTGCCTCGCGGTGCGGGGACGGGAATAGCAATCGGGAAGCAGGACGGTTTCCCGATGCAGACTAAACAGGAGGTTATTTGGCTACCATCACCATGAAGGAGTTGCTCGAAGCGGGAGTTCACTTCGGGCATCAAACGAAGCGCTGGAATCCCAAGATGAAGGAGTACATCTTCGGAGAGCGCAACGGGATTTACATCATCGATCTGCAGAAGACGCTGAAGATGTTCAAAGAGGCGTCGAAGTTCGTGCAGGATCTGGCGGCCGACGGCAGGATTGTGCTGTTCGTGGGGACCAAGCGCCAGGCGCAGGACGCCATCGCCGAAGAGGCGCAGAAGTGTGGCGCGTTCTATATCAACCAGCGCTGGCTGGGCGGATTGCTCACCAACTGGGTCACCGTGCAGAAGTCGGTGAAGCGGCTGAAAGAGCTCGATGACATGGCCACGGATGGCCGGTACGAGCTGTTGCCGAAGAAGGAAGTGATCAAGCTCGAGCGCGAGCGGAAACATCTGCAGGCCAACCTGGCCGGCATCAAGAACATGAACCGCCTGCCCGACGCGATCTTCGTGATCGACTCGAACAAAGAGCAGATTGCGGTGCGCGAAGCCCGCAAGCTGGGAATTCCGGTAGTCGCGGTTGTCGATACAAACTGCGATCCGACCGAAGTGGATTACGTGATTCCCGGCAACGATGACGCGTTACGGGCGATCCGGCTCTTCACGTCGAAGATTTCGGAATCAATTGCGGAAGGCGCGCAATTGATGACCGACAAGCAGGTTGCCGACATGCAGGCCGCGACCAGTGAGGCCCAGAATGCGGAGGCCGCCGTCGCCAGCGAATACGCGGACGAGGAGGGCGCAGTCGACGCCTCGGAGGACATCAGCATGGAAGATGTGCTCGGGCCGGGTACGCATAAGAAGCCGGTGGCGAACGAAGACGCCGACGTGCCGCATGTGGAGAGTCAGACGGTCTAGGGCGCTCTAAAAGTTAAGCAAGTTGTCGATGGTCGGGGCCAGCCCCGGGAGTCCGTGATCATAGGCAGCGATGGTGAAGGTAGCTGTCGAATGCCTTTGACTTATGTGATAGACAAAGCCCGTCGACTGGTGACCAGTACTGCGTCAGGTGCATTGTCCTACGCGGATATCACGGCTCATCAGGGGCGGTTGAAGGCCGACCCGGATTTTGACCCCACGTTTGACCAACTGTTTGACGGCACCACAGTCACAAAGATTGAGCTGACGGCGGCGGAGATCCAGACGGTGGCCCGGCAGAGGCTCTTTGCGGCAGGCTCGCGGCAGGCTTTTGCTACCAGCAGCGAGTTCGCCTACGGCATGGCCCGGATGTTCGAGATTTATCGGGAGACATCGGGAACGGGCCGTCTGGTGCGGGTCTTTAGCGGGCTGGAAGCTGCGCGAGAGTGGCTAGAGCCAATCAAGGTGCGGAAGAAAGCCTGAGATTCCAAAAACGCGGAGGTTCCGCGTTCGAAAGTTTCGCCACGGGCAGTTATCATCGAGAGACCGGGCAATAATCCCAAGGGGAATCGGACCCGCGCGGGTCGTCCGGCGCGGGTCGTTGTTTCTAGTGTTGCAAGTTTCAGAAAGGAATTATGGGTACTACCACAGTGAATATTTCAGCAGCACAAGTGAAGGATCTCCGGGAGAAGACCGGGGCTCCCATGATGGATTGCAAGCAGGCTTTGACCGAAGCCAAGGGTGACATGGAGCAGGCAGTAGTCATCCTGCGCAAGAAGGGCGTTTCGGTAGCGGCCAAGAAGGCGGCGCGGGTGACCAGCGAAGGGGCGGTGGCGAGCTACATTCACGCCGGCGGCAAGATTGGTGTGCTCGTCGAGGTGAACTGCGAGAGCGACTTCGTGGCGCGTACCGACGTTTTCAAAGAGCTGGTGCACGATGTCGCGATGCATATCGCGGCCAGCGATCCGAAGTACGTCCGCAAGGAAGACGTGACTGAGGCTGACTTCAAGCGCGAGAAGGATATTTTTCTCGCGCAGGCGATCGCCAGCGGCAAGCCGGCTCACATAGCCGAGAAGATGGTCGCCGGCAAGATGGAGAAGTTCTACGAGGAAGTCTGCCTGCTCGAGCAGCCTTTCATCAAGGACCAGACCATCTCGATCGGGCAACTGATCGCGTCGAAGATCGGCAAGCTGGGCGAGAACATCGCCGTGCGCCGGTTTGCGCGGTTCAAGGTGGGTGACGCCGGGGAGACTATCGCGATCACCAAGCCTACTGAGCCAAAAGCTGAGTAATTCCAGGGCGCCCTGCGGGGCGCCTTTTTTAATGTAATCTATTTCCGGCACTTCTCTGTGGTTCTCTGGCGTGAGCAAAAGGGATCTGCCACAGGATACACAGAGGATCACAGGGAACTGTGTGACAGTTGGCGCTGGGCGTGACACATCACATGAAGAATTCATCCCCTGTCTTCAAACGCATACTGCTCAAGTTATCCGGCGAAGCCTTGGCGGCGAACCAGGGCTTTGGCGTCTCCAACGAGCACATCCATGGGATTGCAGCTGAGATTGCCGACGTCCAAAAACTCGGCGTGCAGATCGCAATCGTCGTGGGCGGCGGGAATTTTTTCCGCGGCGTGGCCGAGCAGGCCAAAGACATGGACCGCGTCTCGGCTGATCACATGGGGATGCTTGCCACCGTCATCAACGCGCTGGCGTTGCAGGATGCGCTCGAGAAGCAGGGTGTGTACACCCGCGTACAGTCCGCGATCGAAATGAATCAGGTGGCAGAGCCATTCATCCGGCGACGCGCGATCCGGCATCTGGAGAAGAACCGGGTCGTAATCTTCGCGGGCGGTACTGGCAATCCATATTTCTCGACCGATACCGCCGCTTCACTTCGAGCCATGGAGATCAAGGCCGACGCGATTCTGAAGGCGACCAAAGTCGATGGCATCTACGACGCCGATCCGCTGAAGGTCGACGGGGCGCGCAAGTTCAATCACATTTCCTATATGGATGTGCTCAAGCTCGGGCTGAAAGTGATGGATTCGACCGCGATCTCGCTCTGCAAGGACAACAATCTGCCGATCGTCGTCTTCAGCCTGAATCATCACGGCAACATCCGGCGCGTGGTGCTGGGCGAAAAGATCGGGTCACTGGTCAGCGCATAAATTGAATGCGGAAGTCAGAAGTCAGAATGCAGAAGTGAAAGTCCGACTGGATTCACTTCTTCACCCTGACTTCTCACTTCTGCATTTTTCTTTTGCGGGTTTATAATTCGACGTTTTGGAATGGAGCTGAACTTATGGCATTGATGGCTTCAATTGCTGGCCTGAAAGACACCTATGCGCAACTGAAGACGCGCATGGACAAGGCAGTCGAAGACTTCCGCAAGGCGATGGCCGCCACGCGCACCGGGCGCGCTTCGGTGCATATGCTGGATGGCGTAACGGTCGACGCCTACGGCGCGCAGATGCCTCTGAACCAGGTGGCGCAGGTACACGCGCCCGAGGCGCAGTTGATCACCGTGCAGCCGTTTGATCCCTCGCAATTGGGCGCCATCGAGAAAGCGATCCGCAGCGGGGATCTGGGTTTGAATCCGATGAATGATGGCAAGATGATCCGCGTGCCGGTGCCTCCGCTGACGCAGGAGCGGCGGCAGGACATGGTGAAACATCTGCATCGCGTGCTGGAGGAGCATCGGACGGCGGTGCGGAATATCCGACGCGACGGCAATGACGCTATCAAGAAGGCGCTAAAGGACAAGAAGATCACGGAAGATGAGGAAAAACGGTCGCTAGATGAGATCCAGAAGCTGACCGATGGCGAGATCAAGAAGATGGAAGAGATGAGCAAGGCGAAGGAAAAGGAAGTGCTGGAGTTGAAGTAGCGCGTCCCACCAGAATCGGCAACGGCAAACGAGGCACCCGAAGGAAATTCCCTGCGGAAGCTTTGTGTCCTTTGTGCATTTGGCTCTGATTCCCCCAGATTGACGTACATGTACTCCCGGCTTAATGTGGGTGTTTCGTCAAAACCCCTGCTATCTCTTATAGATAATATCCAGCCTGGCGGTTTCGAAGAAGTAATATCCCCTAGGTTACGCGACATTTTTCGGCGCCGTGTGTTTCCATGGCCGTGAAGCGACACACGGCTCCCCCCGGACAATGACTTCACGCAAAACCTTACTTCGGAGTCAACCCATGAAGAAGTTCTTTGCCATTGCGGTCGTACTCGGCCTCAGCCTGATCGGGATCGGATGTGGATCGAATTCCTCCTCGCCGGGCTCGAACTCAAATTCACAAAACGGCAGCGTATTCGTGACCGGCGAAGATGCGCCGGCATCAGCCGTCGTGGGCTTCAACGTCACAATTGACAGCCTGACGCTGAACAGCAGTTCTTCGACCGTCAACGCAATTTCCTCACCCGAAGCCGTGGACTTTGCGCGCCTGATGGGCCTGCGCACGTTGTTGGGATTTAACGCGATTGCGCCCGGTACCTACACGAGCGTGACCTTTACGTTTGAGAACACCAATCCTGCCCCGATGATCAGCTACGTGGATATGACCACGAATCCGCCGTCGGTGAAGACACTGCAGGGATCGTTCTCACAGACTACAGTTACGATTCCGTTCCCGAATGCCGCGCCGCTCGTTGTGGACAAGAACGGTCTGGCGGGCCTGCACATTGACTTCGACGTCGAAGATTCGCTTGCGACCAGCGCCGGCCAGATCACTGGAGTGATCAATCCGGTCATCAATGTGGCTGCGGTTTCGGCATCCGATGAAGTGGGCGAGATTACCGACTTCACCGGGAATGTAGTTTCCACGTCGTCAAGCTCCTTCCAGATGCAGGGCCCGTATGGCATGCCGCGGACCATCGACGTGGACTCCAGCACTCGCTACAACGGCAGCAACAGCCTGGGCACGCTGACGCCTGACGCCATCGTGTCAGTGATCGGAACGATACAGGCCGATGGCAGCATCCTCGCGAAGTATGTCGAGCTGATCACCACCGACAAAGCGTTCATCTCCGGGCGCATTCTGGCGGTAAATCCGAGTTCCGGTCCAGTCACGTCGGTGACGATGTGGGTGGGCGAGGAAGTGGGAACGTCAGGGGTGATCCCCGTCGATACGGTTGCGACCATCGATCTGAGTGGTGTCACGACTTACGACATCTGCTTCTTCGACAACTGGCTGACACAGCAAGTGTTCAGCAATACGTCGCTGGTTGTAGGACAGAGGATCTTCATCGGCGGAACGGTGTCTGGCGGAACCTTCACACCAGATGTAGTTTCCCTGCGCCGCCAAGGTGTGTTCGGGACGCTGGTTTCGGGCAGCGTAACCGTCACCGGCAATACAGGAAGCAATGAGGGTTACTTCCAGATGCAGAACGATGCCTTGATGAGCTATTCCGCGGGCGGACCATTCTATGTCTACACGGGAGATGGCACATTCTTCGAGAACATCAATGGGCTGTCAGGGCTGGCATCGGCCGGAACGCCGAGTCTGGTAGCGCGCGGGTTGGTGTTCAAGAGCTCCGTGACCGGCAAGCCGATTGTGGTGGGTGGCCGGGTACGGGTGCTGCCTCAGGGACAGTAGTTATCGAGTTCCCACGTTTGGCAAAATCGGCCAGACGTGGCGCGCCCATTGTATTGGGATCAATGCCGGGCGGCTTTCGCCGCCCGGTTTTGCTTTTGCGCTTCGCGCGATGACAAAGGTGCGGTGAAACGCACGTATAATCGAACGAGTCATGAAGCGGATTGTGAAGGCGGCGTGTCCGCACGATTGCCCGGATGCCTGCGGGGTTCTAATTACCGTGCAGGATCGCCAGGCCACCAAGATTCAGGGAGATCCGGAACATCCGGTGACGCGCGGATTCTTGTGCGCGAAGGTGGCAAAGTATCTGGATCGGGTGTATTCGCCGGATCGGGTGCTGCATCCGATGCGGAGGGTCGGCCCTAAGGGGCCTGGAGGGAACCTGCGACTTCGCTCAGGGCAGGCTATGGCGTCCGTCCCTACACACTCTTCAGAGGTCTGGGAAAGGATTTCCTGGGACGAGGCGCTGGACGAGATTACTTCGCGGTTTCGCTCGATCTCTGGCGAATTCGGGAGCGAAGCGATTCTCCCTTACTCCTATGGCGGGACTTTGGGGGCGCTGAACGGCGGGGGGATGGACCGGCGGTTTTTCCACCGGCTAGGGGCTTCGCAGCTTGACCGCACGATTTGCTCGGCGGCGGGGGAAGCTGGCCTTAAGTCCGTGCTTGGCGTAAAGCTCGGGACCGAGCCAGAGCAATTCCGCCATTCGAAATACATCATCGCGTGGGCTTCGAACATTCACGGGAACAATGTGCACCTGTGGCCGTTCATCGCCGAAGCGCGGCGGAATGGCGCGAAGCTGGTGGTCATCGATCCGTACCGCACGCGAACGGCGGAGTGTGCGGACTGGTATCTGCCCATCAATCCCGGTACCGACGCGGCTCTTGCGCTCGGAATGATGCACGTGATTATTGGCGAAAGTCTTCATGACGCCGACTACATTTCGAAGTACACGCTGGGATTCGACGAGCTGCGGGAAAAGGTGAAGGAATATCCGCCGGAGCGCGTGGCGCAGTGGACAGGCATTTCTGCGGACGACATTCGCAAGCTGGCGCGAGAATATGCAACCATCCGGCCGTCAGTGATCCGGCTGAATTACGGCGTGCAGCGCTCCGAAGGCGGAGGGATGGCGACGCGCGCGATCGTGATGCTTCCATGCATCATCGGATCGTGGAAGGACGTTGGTGGCGGGTTGCAGATGTCGGTGAGCGAAGCCGCTGCGCTCAATACAGCAGGCCTGAAGCGTCCCGACCTGATGCAAACGGCGCTGGGACGCGAAGCTCGAACGCTGAACATGGTCGAACTCGGCCGCGTGCTGAGCGAAGTGAATGACCCTCCGGTCAAGGCTTTGTTTGTATACAACTCGAACCCGGCGGCAGTATGTCCCAATCATCAGGCGGTGATTCGCGGGTTGATGCGGCCTGATTTATTCACCGTGGTGCACGAACAGTTCTTCACCGATACAACGGATTACGCGGACATCGTTCTGCCGGCCACGACGTTCTTCGAGCACAAGGATCTGCAGAAGGGATATGGTCACTACTTCATGCAGGTTTCGAATCAGGCGATCGATCCGCTGGGTGAGTGCCGGTCGAATGTGGAAGTATTCCGGGCGCTGGCGGAGAAGATTGGATTTGAAGAAGCGTGCTTCCGGGAGAGCGTCGACAAGATGATTGATCTGGCGCTGGAATCGGACGATCCCTGGATGCGGGGGATGACCCGCGAACGGCTGGAACTCGGACCTGTGCGGATGAACTTTCCGCAGTTCTCGAGTTCCCACGTCTCGGAAATTCGGCGAGACGCGGGGCACCCCACTCCAGAGTTTTTTCTTCCCTTTGCGGATGGAGGATTTCGAACACCATCTGGCAAAGCGGAGCTTTACTCCGGCACCTTGAAAGAGCAGGGACTTGATCCGGTTGTGGAGTTCAGGCCTCCTTCGGAATCGCGGCATGTGAAACCGAACGGGCTGCCGCTGGAGTTGCTGGCGCGGAAGGCGGACAACTTCCTCAACACCACGTTCACCAACGTGCCCTCGGTGCAGGAACTCGAGCAACCGGGGCTGCTGGAGATTTCCGCCGCGGATGCGCGCAAACGAGGCATTGCCGACGGAGATCGCGTGCGGGTATACAACCGGCGCGGAGAAATTGAACTGCGGGCGCGAGTGGATGGAAAAGTGCAACCCGGGGTAGTTTCCGCGACGCTGCACTGGGCCAAGATGACGCCCGGATTTCAGAGCATCAACAGCTTAACCTCAGAAAAACTTACCGACATGGGCAACTCCGCCACGTTTTATTCCGTCTTGGTTGAAGTAGAGAAAGTCGGTGGCTAGTGGTCAGTGGCCGGCAATCGGGTCTGTCTGATTCTCAACTCTTGTTCAATACCTGTTCGGAGCGGCCCAGAGACGTGTATTGAGAGCCGCAACTTTGGACGCTTTCCTGTGCGCTACCGTATAATGACAGTTTTCTTATATCCCAGAGGCTGAGGTCGTAGCGATTCCTTTTCGCTTTCATCCGGAGATCCTTGTCGCGCCCAAGGTCCCCTGCGTCACGAGGGCTGCATCGTTGCCATCTCATTCATTCCAACGGATTTGGAGAGAGAGGGTGTGGCGTGCGTGTGCTCTGATGATGGCCCTGGGGATGCTTCTCATGGGGGGAGCCAGTCTCGTCTTCGCGCAGAGCGACGTAATCTCGGAAATCATTGTCACCGGGAATCGCCGCATCCCGGCCGAAACTGTCAAAGCCCGCATCTTCACCAAGGCTGGCGACATTTATGACGCTGCCGCTTTGGAACGCGACTTCAACTCTCTGTGGAATACCGGTTACTTTGAAGACATCAAGTTCCTGCGTGAGCAGACGCCCAAGGGCTGGCGGATTGTCGTCCAGGTGAAGGAAAAGCCGACGATCCGCGAGATCAACTACGTGGGCTTGAGTTCTGTTTCCAACAGCGATGTTCTGGACCGCTTCAAGCAGGAAAAAGTCGGCCTGACGGTTGAGAGCCAATACGATCCGACACGCATCAAGAAGGCAGAAAATTCGATTAAAACTCTGCTTTCGGAGCACGGCCGGCAATTCGCGACCATTCGGACCGAGGTGCGGCAGATTCCTCCGGCGGCCGTGGGCATCACCTTTGTGGTGAAGGAAGGACCCAAGGTCAAGGTCGGCAAGATCATTTTCCAGGGGAATAAGAACATCAAGAGCCGCATTCTGCGCTCGGCAATGAAGAACCTCAAACCGGTGGGCATTCCCCATTCCATCTTCCTCGAAAACCTCTTCGCCAAGACCTACGACGCGACCAAACTCGAAGAAGACACAGAACGAGTGCGCGCGGAGTACCAGAATCGCGGATATTTCAAGGTGGTCGTGAATGACGCCAAGACAAACATCCACGACACCGGACACCAGGGATTCCACATTCCACCGTTCCAGTCGGGGCCCGGAAAGGCCGTCGATATCACCATGCCGATTGAGGAAGGGGACAAGTATCGGCTGGGCAGGATCACCTTCAAGAACAACAAGGCCATTTCGAATACCGCGGCCTTGCGGTCCATGTTTCCGCTGAAAGATGGCGATGTGTTCAGCCGCGAGAAGATCGCCAAGGGCCTGGAAAATCTCCGCAAGGCCTACGGCGAGTACGGGTACATCAACTATACGGGCGTTCCGGGAACGACATTCGACGACGAGAAGAAGCTGGCGAATCTCGAAATCGATATCGATGAAGGCAAGCAGTTCTACGTGCGGCGCATTGAGTTTCAGGGAAACACGACGACGCGCGATAAAGTCATCCGCCGCGAATTGGCGTTGGAGGAAGGCGGCATCTACAACTCGCGCCTCTGGGAGTTGAGCCTGCTGCGCCTGAATCAGCTCTCCTACTTCGATCAGCTCAAGCCCGATGATCCCAACGTCACGGAGAAGCGGCTCGACGAAAAAAACGGCTACGTGGATCTCACCCTGCACGTCCACGAGAAGGGCAAGAACCAGATCGGACTGAATGGAGGCGTCAGTGGCCTGGAGGGAGCGTTCATTGGACTGAACTACTCCACCAACAACTTCATGGGACTGGGCGAGACGCTGCAGGTCCAGGTCAGCCTGGGAAACCTGGCGCGCAGCATCCTGTTCGGGTTCACCCAGCCGTATATGTTTGACCGCCCGTTGCAGTTTGGATTTACGGTATTCGGCAACAAGATCAGCTATAACCAGGCGCGGCAGTTGTCGATCTTCAGCGGCCAGAACCTGAACTTACCCAACGCGGTTTTGCAGAACCTGCAGAACTATTCGCAATCGAGCGTGGGATTCACAACCTCGCTGAGTTATCCGCTGCGGCGATCGTTCAAACGCGTGGGTATTACGTACTCATTTGATCGAACGACACTGCTGCCGTTGAGTACTGCGTCGAAAACGCTGTTTGACTTTATCGCGTTCCGCGGCATCTCCGGGCCGAATGCGGTCAACGGAATCATCACCAGCAAGATCTTCCCGAATTTCTCGTTCAATACCCTTGATAGCGGCATTTCTCCTCATAAAGGACACCAGTTAACGCTGGGCGCGGAGGTGGCGGGTCTGGGTGGGACGGTTCGATCGATTCGGCCGATAGTGCAATACAAGCGGTTCATTCCTGTGCAGAACCGCCGAAACGCGATTGGGTTTACTCTGAATGGGTCGTACATCAGCGGCTTCGGCGGACTGGTGGCCCCACCGTTCCAGCGCTTTTACATGGGTGGCGAGAACGACATTCGCGGATTTGACATCCGCTCCATTTCGCCGGTGGCGTTCTTGCCCAGCTCGAACGTGGTTACTTTGACAAATCCTGACGGAACTCCCGTGCTCAAGGACCCGTCCAATCCGCGGCTGGGGAATTGGACCGTCCCGATCCCGGTCGACCAAATTGTTTTTCCCGGCGGCGATCTGAGCGCCTGGAGCAACCTGGAGTATCGCTACACGATTGCCGGCCCCGTGGTGCTTGCGCCTTTCGTCGATGTGGGCATCGATCCTATCGTCCGGCCTTCGCAATTGCAAATTGCGCAGGCGCAATATGACCAGGTGATCTCCACGCCATTTGGCTGTCCGCAGCTGGACGCAGGTTTCAACTGTTCGGGCGGAGGTGTGCTGAGTCCCAAGCCTTCGCAGTTCCTGCAGGTCCTGAATTCAACGAACTGGCAGCCACGCATGTCGACGGGATTGGAACTGCAGATGTTCCTGCCCGTGATTAATGCGCCCTTCCGCATCTACTGGGCTTACAACCCGCTGCGGCTCGACACGCCGGCGAACCCTCCGATTCCCATCACACCGCAGATGTTCCCGGGTGCAGTGAATCCGGTGACGGGGAAGTGGGAGATGACCGCGGCCGGAGCCTATACCTATAAGCTGGCGCAGCAGCTGTATTCGCCGAGTTTCCTGCTGCGCGAACCACGGAAGACTTTCCGGTTTACGGTTGCCACAACGTTCTAAGACCATTTCTCACCACGGAGACACGGAGTCACAGAGAGCAACGTGTTTTCGACTCCGCGGGAGTTCTGCTTCGCTTGCACTCCGGCTCGACTCCTGCATCACAACGCTAGCGAGCAAGTAGATCGATGACGGCATTCGCCAAATGAGCCTGGCTGCCTCCGCGGAGGCAAGTTCCCGGCTGGTCAAGATGGTTTGACGCTGTCAGAGTGGGATCACTATAATGCTAGTGATCCACACCCATGAGGAAGGATTCGAGTGTGTGGACGGCACGCTTGCGTGCACGGCGTGCGATGCTGGCAACCCAGTGCGCCAAATCCGATGGCGGCCGCTACCGCAGCGGAGACCTCATTCAGTGCGGCCCAGCGTGAACTGAAAGCAGCGACAGAGAGCACGAATTTCGAAGTCATTCGCGGAACCATGTTCCAAGGAGTTCAATCAATCCAATGAAAAGCAAGTTTCTGAGCGTTCTAGTGGCGATTGCGGCAACCCTGACATTCTCCGCTTTCGCGCAAACAGGCAGCGCAGCCACTCCGTCTTCCGCCCTGCCCAGCACGCCTTCGGCGGCGCCTTCGACTACCCCCGTTCCGACAGGTCCCGGCAAGGTGGGAACCATCAACATCCAGGAGGCGATCGTCGCCTGCAACGAGGGCCAGCGTGATATGGGCGCGCTGCAGAAGAAGTATGAGCCCAAGCAGACCGAGCTCAAGAATCAGAACGACGAACTCGAGTCGCTGAAGAAACAGCTCGACACGCAAGGGTCCAAGCTCAACGAGGATGCGGCGGCCACGCTGAGAAAGCAGATCGAGAGCAAGCAGAAGAGCTTCGATCGATCGGTGCAGGATGCGCAGGAGGAAGTCGGGAACCAGCAGCAGGAAATTGCGGGCCGGATCCTGAACAAGATGGCGCCACTCATCGTGAAGTACGCACAGGATAACGGCTACACGATGATCATCGACACGTCGAAACCGTGGCCGCAGAGCCCGGTGTTGTGGTGGAATCCCGATGCGGTAGACATCACCAAGAACGTGGTCGATGCCTACAACACTCAATCAGGCGTGCCCGCGCCGCCGTCCGCGACCGGTAGTGCTGCCCCCAGGCCAGCGCCGAGGACACCGGCTGTGACCACGCCGGCTCCGAAGCCGGCTGCTCCGAAACAGTAGCCGCAGCGGACACCTCGAGTGTCCGAAAAGTTCCACGAGGCCGCGAAATTTCGCGGCCTTTTTCTTTGCGATCTGCGTTCCCGCGACGATGCCGATGGTGTCCATAGCACCAGACAGATTTCAGACGGGAGGACGCCATGTTTGCCGAGAGCTTGCTGGAAACTTCCTGGGCCGAGCGCGAGCGCCGTAGTTGGACCACACTCACATCGTTTGGATTGCAGGCGGTGATCATCGGAATGCTGCTGCTGATTCCGCTGCTGAGTACGGTGGGATTGCCATCACTGCGTATTTTGAAGCCTCCCCTCGAATTGGGAGGCTCTCCGCCTCCCCTGCGTCGAATCGAGCAGCAGCAAAGACCCACTGTCGTGCGCAGTAATTTTGCGGACGACGTGCTGATGGCGCCTCGCTCCATTCCGCCGACAGTCCAAATCCTCAATGAGACAGAACCGCCACCCCAGGTGAGCTACAACCCCGATCCGGGAGTCTACGGCGGGACCGGTGGTTCGAAAGATGGCATCTGGAAGTCTCTGAGCGAATCGCTTAATCGTTCTACGCCCATGCCTGTCGCTCCGCCCCCGACGATCAAGCGCGAGTTCGTAGTCTCGAAGATGTTGCAGGGAAGCCTGATTCGGAAGGTCGAGCCGAAGTATCCTCCATTGGCGATTGCGGCGCGAGTTCAGGGGCAGGTGCTGCTCGCCGCTGTCATCAGCAAGTCGGGAACGATCGAGAACTTGAAGTTTGTTTCGGGCCACCCTATGCTGGTGGGGGCCGCCATTGATGCTGTCCGGCAGTGGCAGTATCGACCTTACATTCTGAATGGCGAGGTCATTGAAGTCGAAACGCAGATCACGGTGAATTTTGTGCTGGGGCAATGATCTTGCTGCCTCGTCAACATTTGTGCCTGCGCGAGAGAGTTACATAGGTCCTCCGGCGCTCAAAAACGCGCCTCGGGATGACAGATCTTGTGCGCGGGGTGGCGGGAGTAGCCCTGGCGTAACCTCGGCGCGCGGGGCGCTCCCGCTATAATCGCGAGAGTGGCCACTACTGCAGAAATCCTGAGCCGCGCGGCGACGCGTCCGACGTGGGCTGACGTATCGCTGGCAACCTTGCGGCAAAACTTTCGGACCATACAGAAACATGTGGGCGCGGCGGTGACCGTGTGCGCCGTCGTCAAGGCTGACGCCTACGGTCATGGTGCGGTGGAGTGCTCGAAGGCACTCGAGGCCGAGGGCGCGAAGTGGCTCGGCGTCACGTCACTCGATGAAGCCATCCCGCTGCGCGAGGCCGGTGTGCACGCCAATGTCCTGTTGATGACCGGATTCTGGCGCGGCGAAGAGACCGAGATCGTCCGGCTGCGCCTCACGCCAACCGTCTGGGAGCCCTGGCAGATTGAATCGCTCGATCGGGCGGCTGCCACGCTCGGCGTGACCCAGCATCCGGTGCATTTGAAAGTCGATTCCGGGATGGGGCGTCTGGGCGTCGCAGTCGAGCAACTTCCTGGAGTACTCGACGGGTTGCGGGCGGCGAAGCATCTCGTGGTGGAAGGGCTTTCGACCCATCTGGCATCTTCGGAAATCATGGACGCGCCTTCCGTCGGCGAGCAGCAGCAGAGATTCGCGGCCGCACTCGCGCTCGTGAAGGAAGCTGGGTTTGAGCCGAAGTTCATCCACGTCGCCAACACCGGCGCGGTGATCTCGCGGCGTGAGACCTGGAACACGATGGTACGGCCGGGAGTCGCGCTCTACGGATACTATCTGCCGTTCCAGCGGGCGGGACGCGAGGTCAGCGGCGGCACGCTGCGGTTACCCGTAAAGCCGATCCTCACATGGAAGACGCGGATTCTGTCGCTACGGAATTTCGGCGGGAATCAGGCGCTCGGGTACAACGGGACTTATGTGACGAAGGCTCCGGCTCATGTTGCGGTGCTTCCAGTCGGCTATGCCGACGGATACAATCGGCAGCTTTCCAACCGGGGACGCGTCATCGTGCGGGAACACTATGCCCCGATCCTGGGCAGCATTTCGATGGATCTTACGCTGGTCGATGTCACGGGAATCCCCGGCGTTTCCGTGGGAGATGAAGTCATTCTGCTGGGAACCTGCGACGGTTTGAGCGTTGACGCGCTGGAGCACGCTCGGTGGGCCAACAGTTCTCCGTACGAAATTCTCTGCAACATTTCCAAGCGTGTGCCCAGAAGGTATGTAGGTTAGCCTCCCCCTAACCACGGCACTTCCGGTCGCCGGCCAGATTACCGAAGTTTCTGCTGCAGTTTCACTCCCACCTTACGTTTGCAAGCCTGGAACCTATCCACGTTCTGACCCTGAGGAGTCCGCGGGAACAAAATCGTCCGGCGGACGCTCTATTGAAATAGGCGGTATAGCTCAGTGGTCGGAAGGAGCAGTTATGTCGCTGGCTTGGGGTGCGCGGTTGAACGCGTTCTTGCGAAGTGGAAAAAATCTGCAGGTGGGGTGGATGCTGGCAGCAGGAATTGCCGCATTCTACTTCGTAGTGATTCGACCACAGGAGCGAAACCTCGGTATCAACAATTCAAGAGCTACCGGCTTTGCAGCTGTAGCAGAGAGATCGGAACCGGCTGGGCTCTGGCACCAGACGAGAGTTGCGGGAATGCTTGCCGGTATTCCAGACGCTGACAAGGCGGTCATGAGGTCTGCTAATTACGTCGCAGTTCCGCAGACTGCCTCAAACTCCGGAGATGCCGAAGCTGATCGCAAGATGGTGCGCACTGCAACGCTTGAGATGCTTGTCCAGCATCCGGCGGACACTGCGGAAAAGATTCGCCTCCTCGCAGAGCAGGAGGGCGGCTTTCTGGTGAGTTCGGAAGTGCGCGGACAACAGGATACAGCCGGCGCAACCCTCACGATCCGAGTACCAGCCGGGAGGTTTGAGAGTGTACGCGGCGAGATCCGAAAGCTGGGCCTGAGGGTCGAAAGCGAGCGCATCGAGGCACAGGATGTGACTCGTCAATACACGGATCAGGAAGCGAACCTTCGCAACCTCAGGGCTGAAGAGCAGCAGTATCTGTTGATCCTGAAGCAGGCGCGGACGGTGAAAGACACGCTCGAGGTGAGCGAGAAACTTAGCCAGATTCGAGGGCAGATCGAACAACAGCAAGCCGAATTCAACGCGCTATCAAAGCAAATCGAGACTGTCGCCATCACCATCGACCTGCGCGCAGAAGTCGAAGCGCGGGTGTTCGGACTGAACTGGCGGCCGCTCTACGAGATCAAGATCGCATTTCGTGATGGACTGGATGGACTGGCAAGCTACTTCTCGGCCATGACCACCTTCGCATTCTTCCTGCCGACGATCCTCCTGTGGGCGGCAACGATCGCGTTCGGCGGGGCAGCGGCCTGGAGAATTTTGCGCTGGGTGGCACGGCGGTGGTTCGGATGGGGAGGCGTGCCGCAGAGCGCGCCAAGTCCAGCGAGCTAAGTGGATAGGGGAGGGCTTACAGGTTGTGGCTCGGCTTTCTCGCCGCGCAATACACGGGAGATTCCGCGGACGATTCGGCGCATGGGGAGTTCGCCCTTGTCGTCGGCGAAGAAAATTTCTCCGACACGGTTTCCGCGATAGTACCAGCGCTTCAGGATTGCCACGTGCTCCATCAGTTCGATGGCGGACTTTGCCTTCGACACCGGCAACGATTGGAGGGTTTCCTGGACCCTCGCTTCCATCGACTGCGACTTCGCGTGATCTGGCGGCTGGACGCTGAATGCCACTGGCCCTGAGATCCGGCCGGAATCGATGCGAAACAAGGCCACAGAGTCGGGGGCGTGACTCGGCTGAATCATCAGAGCCGAAAGCCGGTCGAGGCGCCGCACGATTTCCGAAAGTTGGCTCACGACGGGCTGGAGTTTCTCGACCTTTACATGGATTCCGGCGGCGTCTTCAAACGCCAGATTAGCGGAGGCGGCTTCCCGCTGATCTGATAACTCTCGCACCAGCGACTCGCCTCGGGAATCGAAGAACGTTGCTACGCGCTTCACTTCTGATACGTACTCCTCATCGGTGCAGCCTTTAAAACAAGGGGCGAGGCACATCTTCATCTCGGAGTAGATGCAGCCGGGGAACTTCGGGTCGGGATGCAGGTCATCGACGCAGCGGCGCATTTTGAAGAAATCCAGAGAATCGTTCATGAACTTCTCGGCAGCGAGGCGCGAGACGAAGGGACCATAGTAGAGCGCCGGGCTGTTCAGCTCACGCAGGCGGGTAATGATGGAGGCTCGAGGATATTCGTTTTCGAGATGCAGTTTCACGAATGGAGCAAAGCGAAAGCGCAGACGTTTTTGATAGGCCTTGGGGAAGGTCTCGCGGAGGACCTGAAACAGGAGGAACCCGGATTCGAAGTCGGAGCCGGTCGGCGCGAATTCGATTGTGCGGACGCGATCGCGCAGATTCAGCTTCTTTGTGCGCTCTTCTATGGGACCGAGGAGGCGCTGCAGACGTCGGCGGAGGCTGGCTGTCTTGCTGACGTAGGGCTCGGCTGGGGAGTCGTCGCCGCGTAGCAGGAAGACCGCTGGCTTGGCGGGAACGGAGGCAAAGACTTCGGTGTCTTGGGCCGGTGTGAATTCGATGCGGGTGGTTAGCACTCACTTTGATTCTAGAGCAGTTCTTCACATCGTACAGGGCATGTTGCCTCAAGGGGCTGATGGCCGCTTACGGCGGGACGGACGTCGTGCCCTTCCCGCCTCGTGCTCGTTCGTGGCTTCAGATGCGGCATCGGGTGTCAGACGCCTCTCCTTCGCTTCGCTCAGGAGTTGGCGGGACGGACGAGGCGTCCGTCCCTACACACGCTAGCGGAAATTGGCGCTGCGGAATTTTTGACGGAAGTCCGTGCCATCCAGGGTGACGATACGGCACATTTCGTGCAGGCGGGAGCGCATGCGTTCGCCGATGCGATCGCCCAAGCTTTCGGTTCGGCTCGCGGCTCTTGCCGGGGACAGAGAACCGGCTACCGCCGCTGCGGGCTGGTCTTCAAAGTTCGTAGTGATGATCGTGGTGCGGTTGTCGTTGTAGCGCGTGTTCAGGATCAGACTCACCGTGTCCCAGACCCATTCCGTCGGCTTGACCGCGCCCAACTCGTCCAGGACCAGGATGTCGGTTTCAAAGACCGGGCGCAGGACGTCCAACTCTGTCGTCTGAACCGTCGAGTTGTAGGAGTTCTGGATCTCCTTCAGAAGTTCGCGATAATCGTAAAAAAGGCAGGGAATGCCGCGATTCAGGATCAGTTCCTTGACGATTCCGACGGCAAGATGGGTTTTGCCGGTGCCGATTTTGCCGATGATCAGCAGGCCTTTATCGCCGCGCGGATCGCACTTTTTGGCGAAGTTCGTGGCGACGAAATGCGCGTCCGCCAGAGAGGGATGGGCTCCGGGGAAGTCCGTGTCGTAGTTTGTCAGCTCGCAGTGCTCGTAACGGCGCGGGATGCGGGCTGCCGCCATGGCCGACTCGGCCCGGGCGCGGAGCTGGCAGTCGCAGCGGGTCACGCGGCGGTCGTTGATGCTCTGACCTGTGATGGCTGTTTTCCATCCGGTGCCGCTGCAAATGGGACAAACTTCTGCTGGGGACTTAATCACTCGGACGACTCCCTAATTTGTTCGCAATGACGGACGCGTGCACAGTGCAACGCCCGCTCCGCGGGGCAGACCCTTCGACCGCGCTCACGGCAGACTGCGTCAGCCCCTAAATGCACTCTTTGAATTTGCCTCTTGTGGAGGGGTTTGCGCAACAGGGAAAGGATGATTCGTTGTGTACATCCTGTGAACGACAGGCGGGAATTGTGGACGGGAGAGGAAAACCGACCCTTGGTATCCCAAAAGCCGCTCCTCTCGGCCCAATCCGGGCCGGAAAGGTGCGAAACAGGCTTCCGGCGCGGATTTTCACAGTTGACAATCGCGCGGGAGGGAGGACAATACCAGACGGTCAGGTTTCCCAACTCAGCTACAGCCAGGTTCAATCCCGGTCTGGGCTGGGCAATGAACGAGACCTGCGAGGAGAAGCTATGAACAAAGCCGATCTGGTTGACAAGATCGCAGGCGCATGCGAGATGAGCAAGGCGCAAGCTACGACCGCTATTGATACCGCCGTGGAAAGCATCACGTCTGCGCTCCGCAAAGGAGATCGCGTAGCGTTGATTGGCTTCGGCACGTTCTCCGTGTCGCAGAGAAAAGCGCGCAACGGGCGCAACCCGCAAACCGGTGCAACCATCAAGATCGCCGCCCGCAAGGTCGCGAAATTCACTCCTGGGGCAGAGCTCAAGAAGGCCGTGAATAAGAAGTAGTCGATACATCCACAGGATTTTGAGGACGGCAGGGGGTCGGCCCTGCCGTTTTTTGCTGGAATCATGAGGGAGTTACTCGTGCAGAGGTTTCGTTCGTTCAGGTTTCTGGCAGTGCTGGGGCTGTCGGCCGCCTTCGCAGGGCAGGAAGCCCGCCGCTTGCCCTTCGGTACATGGCATCGTGCCTCGGAGAGCCCGATCATTTCTCCGCGCGGAAGCGGGTGGGAGTCCGCAGGGACCTTCAATCCCGCGGTTGTGAAGCGCGGAGACAAGATCGTTCTGCTCTACCGTGCTCAGGACAAGCAGGGCACTTCGCGGCTGGGATATGCAGAGAGTTCCGACGGAATTCACTTCTCGCGCAAGGATGAGCCTGTGCTCAGTCCCTCGGAGACGTACGAAAAGGATGGCGGGGTGGAGGATCCGCGACTTGTTGGATTCGGGGACACGTATTACCTCACCTACACTGGCTATAACAAAACTGATGCGCAGCTTTGCCTGGCTACTTCGAAGGACCTGATCCATTGGGAGCGGAAGGGCGTGATCGTCCCGGCGAACAAAGGGAACTGGAATGTGAAGTGGACCAAGTCTGGAGCCATCGTTCCGGAGAAGATCAACGGAAAATATTGGATGTACTTCCTGGGAACGAGCGCGGACGGCAGGGACCAGGCAGGCCTTGCCTCGTCGGACGACCTGCTTCACTGGACCGAAGCGAGTCAGCGGCCCGTGTTACCCGTGCGGGCGGGCCAGTTTGATTCGCGTGTGGCCGAACCCGGGCCCGCGCCGATCGTCACTTCGGATGGAATTGTTCTCGTTTACAACGGCGCCGACGACAAATTTGTGTATCGGACTGGAATCGCGATATTCGATCGCAAAGATCCCGCGAAGTTGCTGTGGCGAAGCGAAACTCCGGTTTTCTCTCCCGAGAAGGAATGGGAGAAGGTAGGGCAGGTGCCGAACGTAGTGTTCGTGGAGGGAATGATCACAGAGGGCAATCGGTACTTGTTCTACTACGGCGGAGCTGACAAGTATGTCGGAGTGGCAGGAGGCGAAGTTACAAAGTGAAGCCATCCAGCGGTACAACACTCTGCGCCAAGCCGCTAATTCGCGAGTTGGGTTCTCTTTGTAAACCACAGCGTTGTTGAGCGGCAATTAACAGGCCTTGGAGTCAAGGGAAGCACGGCAATCCGATTCAAGCCGGCGTACGCGCTCCCCTCGTTAGCATGGCGAGCCGATCACTCGACCCGAATGCGCTGCCCGCTGACATCCCCTACAACCTCGGTGACGAAATTGCCGGCAGGGTCATAAATGTCCAATTGGAATGTACCTGTTTGCCCGTTGCCGTTGTGATTCAAACGGACCGTCTCACTCAAGTGAATCGTCCCCTGGAAATTTCCATTAGTGTCATAGCTCCACACGCGGTGAGCCAGCTTCAGAGCGCCGCTAGCGGTTTTGATCCATGTGCCCAGACAAATGGCGCTGGTGCGCGGGTCTACATTTGGGTTATGTACTTCCGTCCCGCCAAGGTTCCAGTTTTGGAAAGCTTCCTGGATAGGCTGCCCACCTATGCTGAACTGGACGTACCACAAACCGACGATTGAAGAGCTGGTAGCCGTGTCGGTGGTTGAGGCGGTGGCGAGTTGCTTACCGACTGCGGAACTCACGATAGCTCTACCGGCTGCCATGGCAGCCAGGCTGTCCCCACAGGAAGCGAATGCGCCGGCGCCGAGTCCCATCGTTACAGCGGCGCACAGCACAAGCTTTGTCCAGGTTTCCGCGAAAACTGTTCTCATCATCCTTCTCCTTTTAGGCTTTGAGCGTTTCGAACAAGGCAGTGAAAAGTCTTGTTCCCCCCCAAGTACCCCGTTCGCGCCCATACTTATGCCTCGTCCACAGGTTCCCGGCAATGCAAACCGGATCACGGGTGGTACATTTTCAGAACACGGCCTAAATAGTTGAAGGTGCTCGGGTTGTTACGTCTCTGCGCTTTGGAAATCACGTTTGTCCGACTTGGTTGACGGCTGCCCGAATTGCAGTCAGAATCGTGCGGGTTTGTTTTCCGCTAAGAATCCTGTCTAGCTGGCCATTCTGGGGAAGATGAAGACTTCAATTGCACGCACGGCGCTGTTCGGACCCTATTCGCTGGATCTGCGCTCCGGCGAACTGCGAAAGTTCGGAAACAGAATCAAGATGGGGGAGCAGAGCTTCCGTATTTTGTGCCAGTTGCTCGATGCGAATGGCGAAATGGTCACGCGCGAGGAACTCCGAGACCAGCTCTGGGCCAGTGATACCTTCGTCGACTTCGACCACGGACTGAATTCCGCCGTTCAGCGGCTCCGCGATTGCCTGTCCGACACTGCGGAAGATCCCCGCTGGGTCGCGACTGTCCCACGGCGTGGCTACCGCTTCGTGGGCCAAGTGGATTGGCAGGATAACAACAAAATTGCACCGGTAGTGGATTCTCGGCCGCAACCTTCGGAGTCATCGCGCACAGCAAAACCACAAACTACCGCGAACGAGGAAGCGGGGGACGGTTCCATTTCGCATCGATTTGTCGCTGACCTGACAAACGGGAATGGAGCGCAGTCGGAATTCTCGGTTGTCGCAGCAGATTTGGGCCCGCAACTGCCGGTGGAGGTACCCGAGATTTCGACCAACCGCGCGACGCGTTCCCGAAAAGCTGTCGCCCTGGCCTTGCTTTTCATATGGCGACTGTTGCGCGGTGGCGGCCCCACGAAGCAAGTAATGCTGGCAGTACTTCCGTTTGAAAACCTAAGCGGCGATCCGGGCCAGGATTATTTCAGCGACGGGCTCACCGAAGAAATCATTACCCAGCTCGGAGCGCTTAGTCCGGAGCGGCTCGGAGTCATCGCTCGCACCACGTCGATGACGTACAAGCACACTTCCAAAAGTGTCCAGCAGATTGGCCAGGAACTGGGCGTGGACTATGTACTTGAGAGTAGCGTGCGACGCGATGGCGAGCAAGTTCGAGTCACGGCGCAGCTGATTCGCGCGCGCGACCAGGTCCACATATGGGCACAGAGCTACGACCGGAACATCACCGGGTCCATCGTCCTGCAAGAAGAGGTGGCGCGTGCGGTGGCGAGCCAGATTGAAGTGAAGCTCAGTCCTGTATACGCCAACCGAACCAGGCGCTCGCACTCCGATCCATTGGCCAACGAAGCCTATCTCCGAGGCCAATACTTTGTGAACCAATTTACGGCGCAAGGTTACTGGAAGGCCATTGATTATTTTCACCAGGCAATCGACCGCGACCCGGAATTCGCTGAAGCCTATTCAGGCTTGGCGGACGCTTATCGTTGGCTCATCGTCACCGACACTATTTCTCCATCCGAGGGGGGCCACAAGATGAATGAGGCCGCCCGTCAGTCGGTGCAACTGAATAACGCTCTGGCAGAATCACACACTGCCCTGGCTGGCGCGCTGGTGACTTTCTGCGATTGGCGGAGGGCAGAGAGCGAGTTCCAGCGTGCGAACGCACTCAATCCTAGTTACCCCGGATCGCATCGCCTGTATGCGGCTCTGCTGGCCTCTCAGAAACGGCATCGCGAGGCCCTGGAGGAAATCAACCATGCCTTGAGACTGGACCCGTTGTCATTGCCAATTAACGCCGAGGTTGTCCGAACCTTGTACTATGCGCGCGACTACGACCGTGCGATCCAGCAGGCGCAGAGAGCGATGCAACTGGACGCTGCTTATTACAGGATTCATTTCTGGCTCGGTCGCGTCTATGCGCAAAAAGGGATGCACCAACAAGCGATCGATGAATCGGAGAGAGTTCTCAAAGCGACCCCGGATAGCACCCTCGGGCTTACCGAACTGGCTTATAGTCTTGCCGCCGCGGGGCGGACAGCCGATGCGCGGACGATTCTCCGCAGCCTCGAGGAACGATCCCGGTCGGGTTGGGTCCCCGCTTACAATCTCGCGATCATTCATCTTGCACTGAAAGAAAACGACGAGGCCTTCCGGTATTTGCAGAAGGCATATGACGAACAAGACTGGGCGCTGCTGGTTCTAGCCGTCGAACCCCGGCTCGATCCTTTGCGCAGTGATCCACGTTTTCTGGAACTTTGTAGTAAGCTCAGGTTCCCTGTCTAAGATAACCGGATGCACCACACAACCAGATCTGAAGCCGCCTCTGGAAAGATGTGAGTAACCGCGATTGTCGGCACATGAAACAGGTTCCCCCTCGATTCGCTCCCAGCAGCAGCTATAATTGCCGCCTCTCGCGGGGTTTCGATGAAGCACCTGCTCCTTCTCATAGCGCTGTCCGGATTCCTGCCGCTGACTGGCAAGGCAATCCCAAATCTCAATACGACCGAGACAGATAGGAAGAAGACTTACGAGGCACTTCTCCAGGATGCCGAGTACCTTTCCGCTCTCTCGACGGCTGATCGGCTTCTCGCAGCATGGATAACGGGCGAGTCTGAAATTGCCGAACCAGCGCTGAGTGCAACATATGGTGCCGAGAGCGATGACGTTGAGACTTTTTTTGCGAGCCCTTCTCCTCGCGCCTTTGAAATCAAGCATGGGAAGAGGGTACGCCCTGGCAGATATGAGTTCCCCGTGGTGCTGCTGGGACCTCCTGCCGGAAATAGCCGGATTTCAGTGCGATCTTCGACAATCGTCGTATCGAGGGCAGGCGGTGATCTGTGGGTAGTCGAGAAACTGCCGTAGAAGACTTGGATCTTGTTTTCCGCTGAACCTCCAACTTTCCTATGCGACCGCGCGTTAATTCGGTTGTAGAATGCCCGTCGTTTCCCGGAACGCTGCCATGTCGAGTGGAATGCCATGAATCGAATCTTCCTGGCCATCATGCACCAGCTTTGCTGGTGTGTGTTGGTTGCGATAACCGCATTGTCGGGCTGCGGTAGTTCACCGCACACCTCTCCTCCGCCACCGCCTGCCGGGAAGGTGTCCATTGATGCACAGTCGCCACGGCTCGCGACGGTCTCGAAAGATGTTTTCGGCGTCAACCTGTCGGCCTCCATGGATCTGACGAACACCTATTCCACTTACGATCCCATGATGAATGCATTCCGGAACGCGAATTTCGGAATCGTGCGCTGGCCCATGGCAAGCATTTCCGATTCTTACCACTGGCAAACCAATTCGTTTTCCTCCTGCTCATCAATCTGGAATCCGACCGCACGCACGACCTTCGACCAATTCATGCAGCAGGTTGCGCAGCCCTTAGGTGTGGATGTCAACATAACCGTGAACTACGGCAGCAATTCCACGTGCACGGGAGGCGGCGACCCGAACGAAGCGGCGGCCTGGGTCGACTATGCCAATAACCAAATGCATTACGGAATCAAGTATTGGAGCATTGGCAACGAGCAGTATTACGGCGATCCGAGACTCGGCTCGACACCCACCACGCCCGACTTCAACGTATCGCCAACGGATCCAGGCTCGGTCGGTTCGGCTACGTATGCGAGCCTGATCGCGTCGCAGTTTTATCCCCTGATGAAGGCTGCGGATCCGACGATCCAGATTGGCGTCGATCTGGTCGTACCCGACAACAACGCCAGTACGCGCACAGCGCCATGGGACTCCACCGTTCTTGCTAATGCCTCATTCGATTTCGTCGAAGTGCACTGGTACGGGTCCAGTCCGGCAAACGTTGCCATCAGCGATTCCGCGCTGCTGACGTCGGGGATCACCTATTTCTCCTCGGCTGTCACACAGCTTCGGAGTGAGCTTGGCGCTGCGGGAAAAGCAAACGTTCCCATCTACGTCGGTGAATGGGGAATTCCCGGCGCGGCGGGCGGCAGCCCACAAAGCGTGACGATCGTCGGCGCGCTTTACACTGCCATGGCTTACGGCGAACTGATGAACGCGGGGATACCGATGGCGGGACTTTGGGAAGGTTTCGAGAGCGACTGTACGCCAGCGGCGCCGGGAGATTACTCCAAACAAGATTGGTATACGTCATCGCTGTTTCAGGCTTATTCCGTGGGCTCGGTTCCCGGATGTGCCGCCGCTGTTCCAGCTCCAGGAACGGCATTACCACGTGCGAACGCGAGAGCCGTGGTGCAACAGGCACTCAACGCGGGAGACGACGTTTTTTCGCCTACATTGACTTCGCTCTCTACGGTAAAAGCCTATGCAGGAAGACGGGCCTCAGGTTACGGCCTGTTGCTTGTCAATCTGGATCAGAATAATGATGTAAGTGGTTCGCTGGAAATTGCAAACGACACCCGAAATTTTGCGGCGAGTAGTCTGGTCTACGGAAAAGCGCAGTACGACGAGTCGCAGAACAATGTCTGGAATGCGCCGGTGTCTCAGTCGTTAGGAGTCGCCTCAGGTTCGTTGGCGATCGATCTTCCGGCGTGGAGCATTACCGCAATCACCCTTGCGGCGCAGTGAGGCACTGGCGGAATCTCCCGGCCCAGCACTTTGTAACTGTTGTGCCCATGGTCACCGCGACGCAGGGCGTGGTCGAGCGCAAGACCACGATTGTCGAGGGGGCTCACGTTTCGAAGAGTGGATTCTCGGCAACATCGTCACCCTCGGACTGGAATGTTCATGATGGTGGCCAGCATGGTTGCGACGAGCTTCTCTTTGGAGTCGGTGATGGCAAACGCATCTGCCGCGCAGACGGCCAACGTCTTTCCCGCTCTCTTCACGTGTGCTCTGGCGACGAGCACCTCTCCCGCGGCGGGTGCCAATAGGTTTTGCTTGAACTCCACGGTGAGTACATCTTTGTCATCGGGCGCGAGCGACAAAGCCGCATAGCCGCAAGCCGAATCCAGAACGGCGGTGACGGCGCCCGCGTGCAAGTAGCCGTGCTGCTGCGTGAGCTTCGAGGAGAATGGCAGACGAATCTCGACCACACCTTGACCGACCACGGTGAGTTCGGCACCCAGGGTGGACATGAAGGCCTGATTCGAAAAACTTCGCCGAACCCGCTCTTCATGTGTATTCACGTGTCTCCTCTGTCTCAATGGCGTCTGATGATGGCATGCAAAGGCATTAGCCTACAGTTAGACGGTAGAAGCAGTCTAGCGCGAAGGGAATTCTTGCCATCCACGAACTGCTGCCCGTGGGTCACTGTTATCTGTTGAGGAACGAGGAAGAGCAAGCGGGGAACCATCAGCCGAACGTCAACATGAGCGTAATGGGGGACGTTTACTACAGAACCCTTGGATTACCTTAAAGTTGTGTAAAGCAACTCACTGAACGGTAAGTCCGTGACGTGTAGATATTCAGGCCACCTCATCGGGACAAAGGTCTCAACCACGCACTCGGCTGGTAGTAATTCGTCCCCGATAATTGCCGCTGTGGCGCCTTTCACATTCAGAAGTCTATCTACTCCGTAGGTCTTGAGGACGTGACCTTCGGGCGGGTACAGTCGTATCTCTCGCAGCACGACATCACACTGATACTGGTTTGGTTCACACTTGTGTTGCATGCTTGGCACAGATCGAACTAGAGCAAGCGTGCCATCTTGGCGATAGCAGTAGTCAGCGTACACTCGGGGGCTCTCATCGTCGTTTGGAGAAATTTCCACGCGAACAATCTGGGCATCCCGATACCATGCAAGCGCCACCGGTTTCGGGCTTCCTGCCAGACTCCAAGCTGCTCTGGTGTCGAATTCCACCCAGCCTGTAGATGGTCCATAGACAGAAGTAGTCTGTGCGTAAATGCGCGGGACGTGAGAGTCGGAATAGTTCTCGACATTCACACAGTACGTTGTGATGCTGACTAGATCCAGCATGGCCTTCCTATCAGATATTGACTGGGCCAATAACGGTGTACTCAGAACGATCAGGAAGAGCACATAGGAGAATTTGTGCATTGGAGTCTCCCCGGCTGGTGAGTCTGCCAGCGACATTATAGCCGCGACTCCAACACTGACGTAACGGCGGATGACAGCTTTCCACGCCGCTTGACCCTGGGCCGAAGGCGCCCCTAACATCAAGTGGGGTCCATGCGATTTCAACTTTCTTGCGTCTGGGTGCGCTCCAATCCCTGGTTTGCAGCAGGCTTCGGTTTTTTCCTTTGGGCGGGGGCACTTTGTGCTCAACAATCCAAAGCTGCGCCTGCATCGGCGCCAATCGCCAATTTCACGGACGTCGCCGAAAAGGCGGGGCTGAACGCATCGAACATCTTTGGTGGAATCGACACCAAGAAATACATCATCGAGACCACGGGAAACGGCGTTGCGATTTTCGACTACGACAACGACGGCTGGCCCGACATCTTTCTGGTGAACGGAACAAAGCTTGAGGGATTTCCCGCCGGGAAAGGTCCTACCAACCGCCTGTATCGCAACAACCACGACGACACCTTTACAGACGTGACCGAAAAATCCGGGCTGAACGCCACGGGCTGGGGACAAGGCGTGTGCGTGGGCGATTACGACAACGATGGCTGGGAAGACCTCTACGTCACCTACTACGGGAAGAATCGTCTTTACCGCAACGATCACGGGGTGTTTAGGGAAGTTGGGGAGAAATCCGGCGTCGCTGGCTCGGGAAAAGACTGGGGCACGGGTTGTGCCTTCGTAGACTACGACCGCGACGGCAAGCTCGATCTGATAGTGGCGAACTATGTGGACTTCGATCTCGCCACCGCGCCCTCTCCGGGAGAGCGGCCGACGTGTTTCTGGAAAGGCGTTCCGGTGATGTGCGGGCCGCGCGGGCTCGCCGGATCCAAGAATGTTCTGTATCACAATCGGGGTGACGGAACATTCGAGGATGTATCGGAGAAGGCGCACATCCTGCGCACCGACGGTCATTACGCCTTCAGCATTTCGACTTTCGACTTCGACGAGGATGGCTGGCCGGATATCTACATTGCCTGCGACAGCACTCCCGCTATCCTTTACCGCAACAATCACGACGGCACGTTCACCGACGTGGCGGTTACAGCCGGAGCGGCGTTCAACGAGGATGGGCGCGAGCAGGCGGGAATGGGATCGACGATCGGCGATTACAACGGCGATGGCCATCTGGACATTTTCAAGACGAATTTTTCCGACGACACGTCAACACTCTACAAAAACAATGCGGATGGGACCTTCACCGATGCCACGTCAGCGGCCGGCCTGGGGCTCTACACGCAGTACCTGGGTTGGGGGACGATGTTCCTCGACTTGGACAATGACGGGTGGCCCGACCTGCTGCTGGTGAATGGGCATGTGTATCCGGAAGTGGATTCGCAGCATCTGGGCAGTAGTTACAAGGAGCCGCGCATTCTGTTCCACAACAACGGCGATGGGACGTTCAGCGATATCTCGGCGTCAGCGGGAGCGGGGATCACCACGACGGCTTCGTCGCGCGGTCTGGCCGTTGGAGATTTGTGGAATGATGGACGAATGTCGGCGGTGATCAACAACATGAATGCGGCGCCCAGTCTGCTCGTCAATCAGGCCAAGAGCTCTAACCACTGGATAGCGATTCACACGGTCGGGACGAAATCGAACCGCGACGGGATTGGGGCGCGGGTTCGGGTAAAGGCTGGGTCCCGGGTCTTTGTCGATGAAGTGCGCAGCGGTTCCAGTTACATTTCGAACAGTGATATGCGGGTGCACTTCGGGCTGGGGAAGGCGGACAAGATTGAGTGGGTCGAGGTCCGGTGGCCTAGTGGATTGACGGAGCAATTCATGAATCTCGGGGTGGATCAGGTTCATACTCTCAAGGAGGGATCGGGTTCTGCAGGCCCGAGATGAGAAGATCTCAGCACTGACAAGACCCACTTCTGGCAAAACCGGCCAGAAGTGGGGCACCTTAGTGAGGCACCCCTTTCTCGTTACTTCCTGGTGGCCTTGGGGAATTCGACGGTGCGCGTGATTCCTTCGCCTTCTTTCACGTAGATCAATTGGTTTGGCTTTACGTTCTTGATGGTGTCGATCTGGCCGCTCGGCCATCGGATTTCCAGTAGGTCTACCTTCTCAGCCTTGCCCAAGCCAAAGTGAACGCGTAGATCATTCTGCGAGAAGTAGCCGCCACCACTTCGCACCTCGTCAATCTGCCGGTGAGGCTTTGATTCTCCGGGTACCTGACTGACGCAGGCGAGGCGCGCGCCTATGCCGCTGCGGTTCGATTTCGTTCCTATAGTGCGAACTTTGATCCAGTTGTTGGCGAGCTTCGAATCGCAGCGCAACAGTTGTGGGTAATCGTTCACGCAGTTCACCACGATATCGATATCGCCGTCGTTGTCGAAATCGCCGAAGGCCGCGCCGCGCGAGGTGCTGGGCTCGGAGATCCCCGGACCCACCTGGAATGAAATGTCGGCGAAGTGGCCGTTGTGCAGGTTCTGATAGAGCAGCTTGCGCTGGGCATAGCCTGCCTCGGTCTTCAACTGCTCAACTTCCGGATAAACGTGCCCGTTGCAGATCAGGATGTCGGGCCAGCCATCGTTATCCATGTCGAAGAAACCGCAGCCCCAGCCCAGGAACTGGGTGTGTGCGCCCAATCCTGCCGTGAACGTTGTGTCTTCAAAATTGGCACCGCCCTGGTTGCGATAGAGCGAGGGCGTGTCGCCGGCGAAGTTGGTCTTGACGATGTCGAGATTGCCGTCCATGTCATAGTCGGCGGCGGAGACTCCCATGCCGGCCTGCGGCTTGCCATCGGCGCTCAGCGCGCATCCGGCTTCGATGGCGATGTCCTGGAACTTGCCGTTCTTCTTGTTCTGGTAGAGCGCGCTGGCGCTGGAGTCGTCGGCGACGTAGATATCAGGCCAGCCGTCGTTGTCGAAATCGGCGGTGAGCACGCCTAAGCCATAAGTGCCGTTGGCGCCGAGAATGCCGGCGGCTTCGGAGACGTCGGTGAAGGTTCCGTCGCCGTTGTTGTGATAGAGAATGTTCTTGCCCCCCTGAAGTCCGGGAGGTCCACAGGCAACCATCACGCTTTTGTACAGGCACGGGCCGGATTCCGGGACGGGCGCGGTCGCGAGATCCATGTCGATATAGTTGGCGACGAAAAGATCGAGTTTGCCATCGCGATCGTAGTCGAGGAAGGCGCATCCCGTGTTCCAGCGCTTGCCATTGCCTGCTACGCCGGCTTTTTCGCTTACATCGGTAAACGTGCCGTCGCCGTTGTTGTGATACAGAACATTCTTGCCGAAGTATGTGACGAAGAGGTCGTCCCAACCGTCGTTGTCGTAGTCGCCGATGCAGCATCCCTGACCCCAACCGGAATGCGGGACGCCCGCTTTCAGTGTCACGTCGGTGAAGGTGCCGTCGCGATTATTGCGGAACAGATGCGAGGTTGGCTCAGTGCCGGCGGGGAAACCCTCGAGCCGCGTTCCGTTCACAAGAAAGATGTCGAGCCAGCCGTCATTGTCGTAGTCGTAGAAAGCAACGCCGCATCCGGTAGTTTCGAGGAGATACTTGTTCTTGTGCTCGCCGCCGAAGATAGTCTTCGCGTTCAAGCCTGATTCTTTCGCGACATTCAAAAAGGTGATGCCGAGATCTGCCGGCTGCTCTTCTGACGCTCTGGCGCTTTGCTGCGCGCTTGCCAGCAACCGCCCGGGACGTGCAAGCGCAAGCACGTTTTCCAAAGAGAGAACCAGCGCCGAACGGCTGAGTGATGTCAGAAAAGAGCGGCGTGATGAAGACAAGAGGTCGGTACCTGGTTGGCTCGTGCTAAAATTCGCCCCTTCCCTCTTATATGCAAGGGAACCGCGACTTTGCAAGCTTCGGCGGTAGCGCCGAATTCCACGACAGAAGGCGGCTATGAATCCCGGGAAGGTTCCGTACTCGCATCTCCACATCTGCATTTTGCGCGGCCTGAGTATGGCCGTGATGATCGCTTTTCTGGCGACGCCCTCCGGGGGCCAGGAGCAGCCGAGGAGTCCGGAATTAACGCGCACCATCCGCACGTGGGAATTTCTACCGGTCGTGGGCACCCGCGCGGGCTTGTTCGGAACCGAAAACGGGCGATTCGAGGCCTGGGTGTATCCGCTCAAACTCTTTCGCGAGCTGCACTTGACCTTTCACGTGGGCGACCGGGCGCTCCCGGCCGAGAGCCTGGCGCGAACGCTCACGGTTCGACCGGAGTCCGCGTCGATTCTGTTCGTGGGCGATTCGTTCCGCGTGCGCGAGACCTTATGTATCCCGGTCAACGAAGCTGGAGCGGTGATTTTGCTGGATGTGGAAACCGAGCAACCACTTGAGATCGAGGCTGCATTCACGCCGGATTTTCAACTGGAATGGCCGGCGGGCTTGGGCGGAACTTATTCCACCTGGGAGGGGAAAGAGCACGCTTTCCTGTTGGGCGAAGAATCCCGCAAGTATGCCGCCTTTGTGGGGTCGCCAACGGCTCAGGAACCTCACGCGGCCTATCAGACCAACTACTCCGCGTCGGACGAAGATTCCATGCGGCTGGGATCGACGGCAAGAGGAAAAGAAACAAAGGTTCTTGTACTCGCGGCTTCCGTTACCGGGCCAGCGGATGCCGCGAAGGCCTATGAGCGTCTGATCAGTTCGTATCCCGAATTGCAGCGTCAGAGTGCAGACTTTTATCGCGGGTATCTCGACAAAACTGTCGGTCTTGACCTGCCGGATCAGGCCCTTCAACAAGGTTACGACTGGGCCCGCATCAGCACGGTGCAGGGCGTTGTCAACAATCCGTATCTTGGCACCGGGCTGGTTGCCGGATACCGGACGTCAGGTACCAGTCAGCGTCCGGGATTTGCGTGGTTCTTTGGACGCGATTCTGAGTGGACTTCGTTTGCGCTGAACGCGGAGGGGGATTTCGCTACCAGCCGCGCCGCGCTTGATTTCATCAGCAAGTTTCAGCGGGAAGACGGCAAGGTTCCCCACGAGATTTCGCAGGCTGCGAGCCTGGTTGCGTGGTTCAAGGACTTCCCGTATCCGTGGGCTTCGGCCGACGCAACGCCGCTTTTCATCATTGCCGTGAATGACTATGCGACGCAGAGTGGCGATACGGCGTTCGCTCGTGAGAAATGGGACAACCTGTGGCGCGCTTACCAGTTTCTGCGATCGACCTACGACTCCAATGGACTGGCGCAGAACGTCGGGATCGGGCATGGCTGGGTCGAAGGTGGTCCGCTGCTCCCGGTGAAGAATGAGTATTACCAGGCTGGATTGGGAGTTGAGGCACTGAATGCGCTGTCGAATCTGGCGCGGTTGGCCGGAAAGGAAGACGTCAGCAAGCAACTTGACGGTGAATTTGAAAAGAGCCGGAGCGTACTTGAGCATGCGTTCTGGGTTCCAGAGTCGAAGACTTATGCGTTTGCTCTCAATCAAGGCAACCAGCGAGTCGACGAGTTGAGCGTTCTAACGACGGTGCCGATGTGGTTTGGTCTGGCTGACGCCAGCAATGCAAACGAGACCATCACCAAGCTTGCGGCCGAAGATCACCAGACGGATTGGGGCATGCGGATCATCTCCAATCATTCGAAGGTCTACGACGGTTCGGGATATCACTTCGGCGCGGTATGGCCCTTGTTTACCGGGTGGGCGTCGGTGGGGGAATATCGGTATCACCGGGCGTTCCCTGCCTACGAGAACTTGCGGGCGAATGCGCTGCTTGGAGTCGACGGTGCGCTGGGCCATTTCACCGAGGTTCTTTCGGGCGACTATTACCAATCGTTCGCGACGAGTTCTCCGCATCAGATCTGGTCGGCGGCGATGGTGATCAGCCCGATCCTGCGGGGCCTTTTCGGGTTGAAGATCGACGCCGAAAAGCATCAGGTCACCTTGCAGCCGCATATGCCGGCGGATTGGACTTCTGTCGCAATGCACAACGTCCGCGTGGGCGATGTAGGCCTCGATCTTCATTACAGAAAGACCAGCGACACGATCGTGCTCGAGGCCAAGCGTAGAGGGAGCGGCGATTGCTGGATGGAGTTTTCTCCAGCCGTCAGCCTGCGCGCAGAAATCGTCGGTGTGGAGTTGAATGGGCGGCCGCTGGCTTTCAAGGTGCAGCCGAATACGAACGATCAGCACGTGTTCGTGCGGTTTCCGGTCTACGGCGGGCCAAATAGTTTGGTCATTCGCGTCAAGAACAATTTTGGTTTGGCGTTATCAAACGAGTTGCCGCCGCTCGGCAGCGCGAGCCGAGAGTTGCGGGTGATTTCGGAATCTTGGAATTCCGCGCGGAATGAACTGACGTTGCAAGTTTCGGGGCGCGCCGCAACCCGGTATGAACTCGTAGTCTGGAATGCGTCGCAAGTCTCTGCCATCGACGGGGGAACGCTCACGAAGGAGGGGAGGCTGGCGATTCAGTTGCCGAGTGGAGCGCCTGACTCGTATGTCTCGCAGGCCGTCACGATTCACTTCGCGCACTGATCATGCGATGTTGGCCGGAGGATTTCAACTCTCGAAAAGCGTTAGACTGCTTGAGTAAGTCGTCGGCAAAGAGCCGTGCCGGCTACAGGACATGCACGAACTCTCGATTGCCATGGGCATCGTCGAAGCTGCAGCGGAGGAAGCGAAGCAGCGCAAGGTGCAGGTGAGTGCTGTGCATCTGAGACTGGGTGCACTCTCCGGCGTAGTTAAAGACGCGTTACTCTTTTCCTACGAGGTCGCCTGTCAGGATACGCCGCTCCAGGGATCGCGCCTGCTGATCGAGGAGGTTCCCGTCGCCGTTTTCTGCCCGCAGTGCAAAGACAAGCGCGTGCTTGCGTCGGTGCAGTCGTTTACCTGCCCGGAATGCGGCGCACCGGCTGGCCAGGTGCTGCAAGGAAAGGAACTGGAAGTGTTTGCATTGGAGGTCGAGGAATGAGCGAGCCGCGACTGGTCGAAGTACGCCGGAATGTTCTAAAGCAGAATGATGTGATTGCACGCGCTCTGCGGGAACAGTTTCGTGGCGCCGGTGTGTTCGTCGTGAGCCTGGTTTCGAGTCCGGGATCGGGGAAGACGACGTTTCTGGAAAAGACCTTGACCCAGCTACAACCTCAGTTTCGAGTGGCAGCGCTCGTGGGCGACCTCGCGACTGACAATGACGCCGCCCGCCTGGCCCGCAGCAAAGCTCCCGTCAAGCAGATTACAACCGGAACGCTGTGCCACCTTGAGGCGGCGATGGTGCAAACAGCGCTTCAGGAATGGGATCTGCATGAACTGGATTTTCTTTTCATCGAGAATGTCGGCAACCTGGTGTGTCCGTCATCTTACGACTTGGGAGAAAATCTTCGACTTGTGCTGATGTCGGTGACCGAGGGCGAAGACAAGCCGCAGAAGTATCCGACGATTTTCAATAGCGCTGATGTTGCGGTGATCACGAAAGACGATCTTGCCGCAGCGGTGGAATTCGACTGGGACGCTGCCCGCAAGAGTATCGAATCGGTTCGGCCTGGGATGCAGATCTTCCGCCTCTCTGCCAAGACTGGTGCGGGCATGCAGGCATACCTTGACTTTCTGGCTCAGCGCCTGGCGGAAGAACGGGCCGTGGCACACACCCAGGCTTGATTCAACCCCGTGGTACTTCGGCGAGCGCGAGGAGCGTTCGCGCGATATACGTGATCAGCAGGGCCAGCACGGAGCCGAGGATTACTGGACGATAGCGGGTCTCGAGCAGATCGGCCAGCACTCCCGCCACGAAAATAAACAGAAATGGAACCGCGGCCAGCAGGAACCCTGCGGCGGAGGTGTGCGGATTGGCGAGTGCCAGCCCAATAAACAGCGTCGCAACGAGCAGAGGAGCCGTGTTCCCGAAATAGCGAGTCCGCGGCCACGCGACGTAGGTCGCGAGCGTCACCGGAAACGCGATAGCCAGTGCGGGGCATGCGCTGCCAATCTGCTTCGCCAGTTGTTTGTATGTTCCGAGCATGGCGAATGCACGGCCGGTGAATCCCCAGAAGGCGGCGTACCTCATGCTTACGGCAAAAGTATGCGGATGGAAGAAGTACGTCGCTAGCAGCAGAAAGAATCCCACCGCGCAGGCTGCAAGCCAGATTACAGCGGCGGCTCGGCGGCGAACCGGTGCCACATAGAGCAGGAAGCCGAGGGCCATGGGTACGAGAATCACGAGGGAGAACTGCGATCCAATGGCGATCGCGAGCGCAACTCCCAACAACACGATGCGGCGCCAATTCCAAAGCACGACCTCGCGCGGGGCATACAGCGTGTGTGCCACGGCGATGGCGGTGAAGATTGTGCCAAAGGCGCCCCAGGCCGCTCCGATGTGCGGTTCGATGTGCCACGCGGCAGCAGATTGAATGAACGACGGGGAGAAGGCGTAAAGCGTGAGCGCGATGAAGCCACCGGTATTTCCACAAAGTCGCCGAGCGACATACCAAAGAGATGCTCCGAGAAAGAGGCCGCACGCGAGAAAGGGGATTCTGGGAAGCCATCGCCAATAGATCGCGGTTTCGGCGTTGAACTCATGCGGCCATGCCAGCAGCGGTGCGGAGGAGATGAGGTAGAGAAGCGGCGAGTGCTCGGTATCGAAACCATTTTCAGCGGTTTGAGAAAATTGCGCAAAAGGATCGTCCACGGGCACGATGACGGGAGCGCCCGCTACGCCGTGGCCCCGCCACTGCTTCAGCCCTTCGCCGATGCGGATCTCTTCGTCGCCGCCTATACCTTGAGCGACGCTCAATTCGGCGTGAACCAGCCATAAGGCTTGCGCCAGAAAAGCCAGCAGGAGCGAGGCGGCGAGAAACTGCGGACGTCCGAAACGTTCGCGGGTGAAATATCGGGCCATACGTTCAAACCGAGTGTTTTACCATGTCCAAGGATATTGCGGGGAAGTTTCACGTATGAGCGATCTCGAGACCGATACGAAAGGAACTTCCAGCCCGGCAAGACCTTCGGACCCTGCTTTTGCAGCGGCAACAGCGCCTTCGTATATCGATACTTTGTTCCGGGGTCCGGACGGACTGCGGCCGGGATGGGGCTTCGCGTTTTATGTAGTCGCATTTCTCTTGCTGCAGCAGGCGGTGGTGCAGGCGGCGTGGGCTTTCGATCTGGGTTACAGCGGCCTTTGGTCGGATTTATTGGAGAAAATCGGAAACTTCCTTGCCGCTGCCATTCCAGCGATTGTCCTTTCGCGGATCGAACGCCGACCCTGGGGTGTCTATGGCTTGCCGCTCAGGCAAGCCTTCGGCCTTCAGTTCTGGGCCGGGGCATTGTGGGGGTTCCTGGCCCTCAGCCTTCTGATTTTCGTGATCTACGAGCGCGGCGGCTTTGTGGCAGGGCATCTCATCCTGCATGGTACGCGCCTGCTACGATTTGCGGGCTTCTGGCTCATCTATTTTCTGTTTGTGGCACTTTTCGAAGATTTCTGGCTGCGCGGATACTCGCTGTTTACCCTGGCTCGAGGCATTGGATTCTGGCCGTCGGCCGCGATCTTATCGTCTGTATTCGGTCTTCTCCACCTCAGAAATCGAGGGGAGCATTGGTCGGGAGTGTTGCTTGCGGCTTTCATCGGCCTCTTCTTCTGCGTGACCCTGCGCCGCACGGGAGCTCTGTGGTTCGCTGTCGGATTTCACACCGCCTGGGACTGGGGAGAGAGTTTCGTCTATTCAGTGCCCGACAGCGGGATAGTTGTTCCGGGGCATCTTTTGAGTTCGTCGCTGCCAGGGCCCGATTGGCTGACCGGCGGATCCGTTGGTCCGGAGGGGAGTGTGTTTTGCGTTGTGGTAATGGCGTTGGTCTGGATCGCGTTTGATAGTGTCTATCGTGCGAAGCACGTAGATCCAGGAGCTGATGTGAAAACCTAGCAGGCCGCTGAAACATTTTTTGGCTCGCCGCTGCTGGCAGCATCGGAATTGGGAGTCACTCACCTTCCCAGTTTGGGAGTACCTCGATCGGAGACTCAGCACACGCTCATTGTGAAGATTCCGCAGACTCTATACTGATTTCATGACCCCAGAAGTGGATCTCATCACGCCGCTGCGTCGCTACTGGGGTTACAGCACCTTTCGACCTCTGCAAGAGCGCATTGTCCGCAGCCTGCTCGCCGGGCGCGACACTTGCGTTGTCATGCCGACGGGCGGAGGGAAGTCTCTCTGCTATCAGTTGCCAGCGGTGATGTCGGAAAATACAGCAGTCGTGATTTCACCACTGATCGCGCTCATGCAGGACCAGGCGGCACAACTCGCGCAGATGGGGATTCCGGCTGCCGTTCTCAACAGCACGCTTAGTGGGGAAGAGCAGAGCCGCGTGATGCGCAAGGCACGGGCCGGGGGTTTTCGTTTGCTCTATCTTTCGCCGGAACGTCTGCAACGCGGAGACACGCTGGAGTGGCTGCAACATGTGCCAGTGTCTTTCTTTGCGATTGATGAAGCACACTGCATCTCGGAGTGGGGGCATGAATTCCGTCCCGAATACCGACAATTGAAGCGGTTGCGGGAGAGATTCCCCGAGCGGCCCATCGCGGCCTTTACGGCCAGCGCGACCCGCCATGTGCGGCACGACATCCTGGCGCAACTGGCCTTGCGCAATCCTGACAAGTACATTGCCAGCTTTCATCGGCCGAATCTCCGCTACCTGGTGCGGGAGTGCGACACCTCCGGGCAGATTTCGATGCTTGTCTCCGCGCTGCGTTACCATCGCGAAGGGAATGTGATCGTGTATTCCCCAACCATCAACCGGGTCGAGGAGACTGTCGATTTTCTCGCGGGCGAAGGGATCGAAGCGGTGCCGTATCACGCGAAGATGGAGGCCGACGATCGACGCAAGAATCAGGAGCGCTGGATGTCGGATGAAGTGCGCGTGTTGGTCGGGACCATCGCGTTCGGTCTGGGAATCAACAAGGCAACGGTGCGGGCGGTGATCCACCTCGCCTTGCCGAAGTCGATCGAGCAGTTCTATCAGGAGGCTGGACGCGCGGGGCGCGACGGAAATCCTGCCGACTGTGTTTTGCTTTGGCGCAAGCAGGACGCCGGAATTCTTGGTTACTTCGCGAACCAGATTACCGACTTCGCGGAGCGCGACCGGGCTTGGCAGCGATATCACAAGATCCGAGAATTCGCCGAATCGGGCCGCTGCCGCCATCTCCAGATCTGTACGCACTTCGGTGAGACTCCCAAGTGGGACGAGTGTGGAGCTTGCGACATCTGCGGAAGCCTTCCAGAGTGGATGACCATCGGCAAAAGGCGGGCCGCCATGCGGAAGACCACCGTGGCATCTGCGGCATCGCGTCCGGCACCAGCCCTCGAGCCTGATGCCGAGTTGCGCGACTATCTTCGCGAGTGGCGCCGCAATATGGCGAAGGAGCAAGGCATGCCTGCTTATGTCGTATTGCACGATACAACTCTGGAGGAGGTCTGCCGGAACAGGCCTTCCTCGATCGCAGAGTTGATGAAGATCACGGGGATCGGCGAACGCAAGGCGGAGCTGTACGGAAAAGAGATTCTTGCAGTACTCCAGCGGTATGGAGAGGGAGCCCGCGCGTCTGCGATCCTGCAGAAATTGACGGCTCCGGGATTGGAGACACTGGAATTGCTGAAGCAAGGCAAGAGTCTAGATGAGATTGCAGAGGTCCGCGGCAGGCAACTCGCGACTGTCGTGAACACGGTTGCAGCTCTTGTGGAGTCAGGACAGGTCGAGTTTCAACCTGTGTGGATCGATCGCAATCGCGATGCGGTGATCACGGCCGCATGCAAGCGTACAGGTCTTGACAACCTGACTCGGCTGAAGCCGGTCAAGGATGTGCTTCCTCCTGAAATCACTTATGGGGAGATTCGGCTGGTGCTGGCACGGATGAGGAAGGAGCAGGAGCAGAAGAACGGGGTTTCAGTCTAGAGCTGTTTAGGAAATTGTGTGGCTACCCTGACTGTCATCCTGAGACCCGCGTCCTTTGCGGGTTGCAGCCTATGCATTTCTCCAGCGAGTTGCACAGGTCCTTCGCCGCAAAAACGCGGCTCAGGATGACAAACATGGATTACAGGATTAATTGAACCGCTCTAGGCAAGCAGCTCTTTTACCACTTCGCGTCCCGAGCGGACACAATCGGGGACGCCAATTCCGCCATAACCATTGCCCGCCAGAGCCAGCCCGGGAAGCGCCTTGCGCAGACTCTCAATCTTTTTCAAGCGGTCGAGATGGCCGACACCATACTGCGCCATGGCCGACTTCCACTTGTAGACCCGCGCGAACAGCGGGTCGTAGCGGAGCCCGATGATCTGGGGGCCGAGAATCTGCTGCAGTTCCTCGCGAACGACATCAATAATTTGGCTGTCGCTCATGCTCCAAACTTGTTCCGCGTTACTTCCCGCAAAGAAGCAGCGCAGGAGAGCACGGTCTTCTGGAGCACGTTGTGGAAACTTGTTGTGGACGAAGGTGGCGGCCAGCAGGCGCTTGCCTTCGCTGCGCGGGACGAGAAATCCGAAACCGGGAGGCAGCGACTGACGAACCTTGAGATCGTACGCAAGGCCAACCGTGATGGAAGAACTGTACTGAATCGCAGCGAGTTCGGTTGCGAGATCAGGGCTCGCCTCACGCAGTATCGATGCCGCTGCCATGCGAGGAAGGGCAATGATGACCGCATCGAAGCGTTCTGACTGCGCGCCGCTGAAGATGTTCCAGCCGTCCGATGACGGCCGGATAGCCGTCACGGTCGTATTGGTCAATAGCGCCGCCGGGTTCAGTCGAGAGACCAGCGTTTCAGCCAGGAATTGCATGCCATTCTTCAGCGAGGTGAACAACGGTGGCGCCGTTTTGCGCGGCGCGGCCCGCATTTTCTTGCGAGCGGCAAGCATCGCGCGGCCGAGACTGCCATGGGTGCGCTCCATTTCGGCGAAGCGTTGCAGCACGGCGCGCACGCTCAGGTTGGCGGACTCTCCTCCGTAGATGCCCGAAAGCAGTGGATCGGCAAGGCGGTCTACCATTTCTTGCCCGTAGTGACGATTGACGAAATCCGCCACTGACTCGTCGTAGTCGACGGCGCGCGGAGGATGGAACAATTCCTGCGCCATTCGCATTTTCGTCTTCCACGAGAAGAGCGGAGATAAACCCGTGGGCAGGATCTTCGTCGGAACCATGAACATCAGCCCGTCGGGCATTTCGACCAGGCGTCCGCGAGTCAGAATGTAGGTTTTGCGGTCGGCGTCGTTTGAACCGATGAGTTGGTCGCCGATTCCAAGCGAGCGACAGAGGTCAGCGGCCCACGGTTTTTCCGTGATGAACGAATCGGGACCCGCTTCGACGACGCACCCGTCGATGAACTCGGTGCGCAGCACTCCGCCCAATCGAGAAGAAGATTCGTAGAGGGTGTATTGGACACCGGCTCCGGCTTGCCGGTGTTGCTCCAACTCGAAAGCAGCGGTAAGGCCGGAGATGCCGCCGCCGATAATCGCGATGCGAGTCATGGGCGCGGGCTTCCAGCCTTCGGCTTTCGGCTTCCGGATGGGGGCGCGGAGTACTGCTGTACAAAGCGCGCGAGATTCTTGACATTCTCTACCGGCGTTTCCGGCAAGATGCCGTGCCCTAAATTGAAGATATGCCCGGGGCGTCCATCGGCACGGCGCAGAATTTCTTCGGCGCGGGACTCTACTTCCTTCCAGTCAGCAAAGAGTAGAACGGGGTCGAGGTTCCCCTGGACTGCGGCTTCAAAATCAAGGCACTCCCAGCCTTCATCGAGCGGAATGCGCCAATCGAGGCCGATGACGTCCGCTCCCGTCTCTTTCATGGACGACAACAGAGTTGCGCTGTCGGTGCCGAAGTAGATGATGGGAGCGCCAGTCTTCTTCAGTGCTTCGACCATGCCTGTGACATGTGGAAGCACATAGCGCCGGTAGTCCTCCACGCTGAGACAGCCGACCCAGCTGTCAAAGATCTGAATGGCGTCGGCCCCGGCGCGAACCTGTTCGGCAGAATACTCGCAGGTTACGGATACGAGCTTCGACATCAACGCATCCCAGTCTGCGGGATGGTTGTACATCATCTTCTTGGCGTGGACGTAGTTGCGCGAGCCTCCGCCTTCAATCATGTAGCTGGCGAGGGTGAAGGGTGCGCCACAGAATCCGATCACCGGGACGCGGTCGCTGAAACGCTTCGCCACTCGAGCGACTGCTTCGGAAACGTAACCGAGTTCAGAAGCGCGATCAGTGCGCAGGTCTGCAACATCTTTGCTGCTACGCACCGGTTTTTCGATGACCGGACCTTCTCCTGCGGAGAAATGGAAGGGCAGGCCCATGACCTCGAGCGGCAGGAGCAGGTCGGCGAAGATGATGGCGGCATCGACATCCAGGATTTCCGCGGCTTCGATGGTTACCTGGGCCGCCAACTCCGGTTTCTTGCAGATCTCCAGAAGCGAATGCTGCTTGCGAATGGCGCGGTATTCGGGCATGTAACGGCCGGCCTGCCGCATGAACCACACTGGCGTTCGCTCGGTAGGCTGAGACTTGCACGCGCGAACAAAGATGGAATTTGGCGCAGACATGAATCTTTGAATGTAGCATTTTGCCGCCGGGAAGAAAAACGCGGACTCGGGGCCAGGAAGGCAAGTCGAATTAGAATTGCCGTATGCCGAGGTATGTGGGGATCGCGGGAATCGCCGTGCTGGTCGTGGCCGTTGGCGCCTTTCAGCAAACGGCTTCGCGCTCACCCGCGCCGACGTTCTACAAGGACGTTCTGCCCATCCTCCAGGATCATTGCCAGAACTGCCACCGTCGGGGTGAAGTCGCTCCCATGCCGCTCGTCACCTACGAGCAGACGCGGCCGTGGGCGGATTCGGTCGCGCATGCAGTCGAGATGAAGATGATGCCACCGTGGTTTGCCGACGCGAGATTCGGGCATTTTGCGAACGACCCATCCCTCACGGAGCAGCAAATCAGCACGATCTCGGCGTGGGCGGTCGCCGGGGCTCCGGCAGGGCAGTCGATCGATGCTCCGGCACCCAAGCGGTGGACTGAAGGCTGGAACATCACCCAGCCGGACCTTGTGGTCAAGATGCCGAAGCCAGTGGCCATTCCAGCCGAAGGCGAGGTTGAGTACACGTACCAGATCGTGCCCACACACTTCGCTGAGGATCGATGGGTGCAAATGTCGGAGTTTCGCCCGGGGAGTCCAGCCCACGTGCATCACGCGGTAGTTTACATTCGGCCACCCGATTCGCCATGGCTTCGACACGCGCCGATTGGCGAGCCCTTTACTGCGTCTACCCTGAAGGATCCGTTAGAACGACGGCAAGCGCACGAGACTACCAGCGACCTGCTTCTGGTCTACGCTCCGGGCAGTTCGCCGGATCAGTGGCCTGAGGGAATGGCGAAGTTCGTCCCCGCCGGTTCCGACCTGGTGTTCCAGATGCATTACACGACGAACGGCCGCGCGGCAGAGGATCAGACCAGCATCGGCATTGTGTTTTCGAAGACTCCTCCCAGGCAGCGTGTCATCACGCTGCAACTGAACAATCACGCGCTGATCATCCCTCCGGGTGCCGATGATTTCCGCGTGGAAGTTCAGGGCACGCTTCCGAATGAGGCGACTTTGCTCAGTTTGTTTCCGCACATGCACCTGCGCGGGAAGCGCTTCGAGTATGACATCGTCCGGGCGGATGGCAGCGTGGAAGTGCTGCTGCGGGTGAACTACCACTTTCACTGGCAACTGAGCTACCGGCTGGCCGAGCCCCGAATCCTCAAGGCTGGCACCAAACTGCGGGCGATTGCATGGTACGACAATTCGAAGAACAATCCGCACAATCCTGATCCGACCAAGACGGTTACCTGGGGAGATCAAACATCCGACGAGATGATGGTCGGCTTCTTCGACGTAGCCGTGCCGGCCGCGATGGACAAATGGAAGTTCTTCGAAAGACGCAGTCCTTAAACGAGCGATGGGGAGATCACGGGCGCTTGCGACTGCGCTGCATCCCCGGTACCCTTGGATGGGTTCACCTTAGTTGAGCGCAACCTCTACGATTCCAGTCACTGAGAAAACCGCCACTGTGCCCACGGGCCTGCGGGCAGCCTCATATTGGCTGCTGGCGATTGTGTACGCCGCAGTTTTTCTTGGCTCCCTGTATCCGCCACCCTTGCTGGATGACGCGGATAGCACCCATGCCGAAGCTGCCCGCGAGATGTACGTCAGCGGCGACTACGTCACCCTGCATGTCAATGGCGTTCGATACCTGGAGAAGGGGCCGCTCCCGTATTGGCTGGTGGCTGCCAGCTATCAGGTGTTGGGAGTTAACGAGTTTGCCACGCGTCTGCCGATGGCGCTTTCGGTTCTGCTGCTTGGGATCCTGGCTTTTGTTTGGGGGCGCCGCGCTTTTGATGAGCGTGTTGGAATTTACGCTGCGCTGTTTGTGTTCACCGCGGCAGGAGTCTTCTTATTTACGCGGATTCTGATTCCCGACGTGCTCCTGAGCGCGCTCATCGCAACCTCGCTTTATTGCTTCATAACAGCCCTGGAGTTTCGGTCACAGCCGTGGCGCTGGTATACCGGGTATGCCTGCATGGCGCTGGGAGTTCTCACCAAGGGACTAATCGCGCTCGTATTCCCGGGAGGTGCAGCGTTCTTCTATCTCGTGATTACTGGTGAGTGGCGACGCTGGCGGGAGTTCCGGATGCTTTCGGGGTTTGCGCTCTTCTTGGTGATCGCTGCCCCGTGGCACATCCTGGCCGGCCTGCGCAATACCGGCGGCCAGGGCGGTCACGGATTTTTCTGGTTCTACTTCGTCAATGAGCATTTTCTGCGATTCCTGGGAAGGCGCTATCCGCACGACTACAACAAACTACCGTGGGCTCTCTACTGGTCGCTGCACCTGGTGTGGTTGTTTCCATGGAGCCTTTATTTGCCTGCAGTGATTCGGACAGTTATCGACATCCGCAAGCAGCCACGCGGCGACTTTTCTGCCCGCACTCGTTTGCTTTGCTGGATTCTGGCCGGTCTTGTTCTTGTCTTCTTTGCGATCTCGACTAACCAGGAGTACTACACGCTGCCGGCATATTTTCCGCTGCTGATGCTGGTTGCTGAAGGAATGGCTCGAAGTGAGCGAAGTGAAAGCAAGGAAGGCATTCGTACGGGCTGGCTGCGACTCTCGGCCGGCACGATGGCGATTGTTGGAGTTGCCGCTGGAATCGTTCTGCTCACGGTGTTGTGGGAGTCTCGCCACCTTTCTTTCGAGCCGGATATTGGCAATGTACTCGCCATGCACAACATGGATACCGATACGCTCTCGCTGTCGCATGTTCTCGATCTCAGTTATGAGTCGTTTGCGGCATTGAGATTACCGGCCGCTCTGGCGGCGTTAACGCTTTTGATTGCACCAGCCCTTTCGTTGTGGCAGAGAATTCGTCGACGTCACTATGTTGCCACCTGGACCACTGCGCTCGGCATGATGATATTTCTGGTGGCGGCGCATATCGCGTTGGGGCGCTTCGGGCCGTATCTTTCGTCGAAAGACTTGGCGCAAGAGATTGCTGCGCGAGAGCGTCCCGGAGACCGCGTCATGATCTATGGCGATCAGGCCTTCGGCTCTTCGCTGCTGTTCTACCTGCACCGTCAGATCGAACTCGTCGAGGGCCGCACGACATCGATGTGGTTCGGCTCAACCTTCCCGGATGCGCCAAAGATCTACCTAACGAGTACCGACTTGCAGATGGCCTGGACTGGGCAGAGCAGAATTTTCCTCTTCGTTCCCCCGCACCTGAAGGCCAAAGTGGATTCCCTTCTGCCCAACCGTTTTGTCGTGGCGGAAGAATCCGGTAAGAACGTGTACAGCAACCAACCCTAGCCCCGTAAGAGCGAGGGTGTGGTTGCAGCACGCCAGATGTTCTCTTCCATCCTGGTGGGATGAGGTCGGGCGCCGAGCTACACCAACCGTTTAGTCACTCTTTTCCGTAGCGGCGACTTCATCCTGGGAGGGTTCGGCTTCGATTTTGACGTCGACTTCGGCGCCGGGTTTTAGCTTAACCTTTTGTCCGTCATCATCGACCAGTTGATTGGGAACGCGAATTTCCTTGTAGAGGTGGTCTGCTCCCTCGACCGAGATCTGGGCTTTCTCCGGTTCTCCCGTATGCGGCTGAGGGCGAATCACTTTTTCAACTCTCCCGGGAAATGTGGTAGCTGCTTTATTTTTGCTCTTCGACACAAGGATTCCCCTTCTAGGTAGACAGATCGCGCATCACCAGGCCGCGATTGCTGGACGAGGGCAAGTTCAGTGTCTCCTATTTTCACTGTAGAGGGATATCGGTAGAAGCCTGTAGGCGGCGCGCCTTTTCAGTGCTTCGGGTGAGCAATCCAAGTTCGGGGGAGCACCGAAAAGGCTTCAAAATCAATAACAAAACCTGATAGCCACGATAAATAGTTTCGATTTCCGAGAAGGGAACGGCGGACGTTACATTCAGGAGTTGTCGTGGTGTGCACAGGTTCTCAATCGGGTTCAGGGAGATCATTTACTAAGTGTCCATCCGTGAAAAGCTGATCGCCACAGTGGTGACAGCTGCCTTGATCGTGGTATTTGGGCAAATCGGTAGCGCCCAGACGGGAGGAGTCAGCCCGAGCCCATCCACAGATACCGCCGCAAGGCTTGCCAAGCTCGAACAGCAGGCCGCCGATGCCAAGAGTTCTGCCGACAATGCCTGGATGCTGACCAGTGCGGCACTCGTTCTCATGATGACCGGGCCCGGGCTGGCTCTGTTCTACAGCGGCCTCGTCCGCAAGAAGAACGTGCTCGGCACGATGATGCAGAGTTTCGCGCTGATGGCTGTGATCACGGTGTTATGGGGACTCTTCAGCTACAGCTTGTCTTTTGGATCGGGCAACAGCTTCATCGGAGGCCTGCACAACATATTTCTAAAAGGTGTGGGTGGGGCGCCGGATCCGGATTATGCGCCGACAATCCCAGCCCAAACCTTTATGGTTTACCAGCTTATGTTTGCGATCATCACGCCGGGCCTGATCGCGGGCGCGTTTGCGGAGCGCATGAAGTTCAGCGCCATGCTGCTGTTCATGGTGCTTTGGTCGATCATTGTCTACGATCCGATGGCCCACATGGTTTGGGGCAAGGGAGGCCTGCTGAATGCATCTTCGGGCGGGAAGTTCCCGACGCTGGATTTTGCCGGCGGAACGGTAGTGCACGTGACCTCGGGAGTGTCGGCATTAGTCTGCGCTCTGTATCTGGGCAAACGTCTCGGATATCCAAGGGAGCAAATCTTGCCCCACAGCGTGGTCCTGAGCTTCATCGGAGCGTGCCTGCTCTGGGTGGGATGGTTCGGATTCAACGCGGGCAGCGCGCTCGGAGCGGGCAGCCTGGCCACCAGCGCCTTCGTGGCCACGCATTTTGCCGCGGCTTCTGCCGCACTGGGATGGGCTGCCGCGGAATGGATTCGGAATGGCAAGCCCAGCGTGCTCGGAGGCATTTCGGGTGCAGTCGCCGGCCTCGTCGCAATCACACCGGCGGCCGGATTTGTGAAGCCCATGCCGGCTTTGGTCATTGGACTCGTCGCGGGGGCTTTCTGCTACTGGATGGTCGCTAAGGTGAAGGCGAAGTTCGGCTACGACGATTCGCTCGATGCGTTCGGCGTCCACGGTGCGGGAGGAACCCTGGGAGGACTCCTGACCGGCGTTTTCGCGGTAAGCGCGGTCAACCCAATCTTCAAAGATGCGCAAGGCGCCACGCTGGCCTCCGGGTTGCTGGAAGGGAATGCCCACCAGTTGCTGAATCAGTTTGTCGGAGTATCGATCGCCTGGGGTATTGCGATCGTGGGAACGCTGGTGATTTTGAAGATCGTGGATCTGACGATTGGCTTGCGAATCTCGCAGGAGGATGAGGTACAGGGCCTGGATCTCTCCCAGCACGGGGAAGAGGGGTACTATTGGGAGACGCCTGCTTAAGGTTTTGGAGCCTGGTGCCAAGACTGAAGCTCGTGTCGAGATCCGAACGCAGGACTGGCCAACATTATGACGAAAGTTGAAGCGGTCATTCAAAATTCCAAGCTAGACGCGGTCAAGACGGCGCTGCAGGAAATCGGTGTGGAAGGCATGACGGTTCTGGAAGTGCGAGGTCACGGTCGCCAGAAAGGGCACACCGAGGTTTACCGCGGGCGCGAATACAGTGTGGATCTCATCCCCAAAACCAAGATCGAGATGGTGCTTGCTGACGCGCTGGTGGAGAAGGCAGTACAGGCGATCCTGGGGGCGGCGCGCACGGGAAAGATCGGCGACGGCAAAGTCTTTCTGTCGCGCGTCGATGAAGCAATCCGAATCCGCAATGACGAACGCGGGGAGGGAGCGCTGTAAACTTCGCGTCCGCATCGGCGGCGCAACTCATCTTGCCGGGACGGCAGGGGAAGGCATGGGGCGGCCAGTCCCCCCGGCGGCAGGCGCTGCGGGGTCAATCTTTTGATGGTGGCAGCGTCTACATTGATCGGCGAACTGCGGAGTTCCCTTAACGACGAGTCGGCCCGTATCCAGCGGGAATTCGAGGCTACTGGAGACGGCCGCGCCTGCGTGTCCGAGCGCACGCGCATGGTGGAAGACCTGCTGGCCCGGCTGTGGCGCGACATTGTTTCCGCTGACGAATCCCGGCCGGCCAACATCGCGCTTATCGCCACCGGAGGTTTCGGCCGCGGCTGGTTGTTTCCCTTCTCCGACATCGATCTGCTGTTCCTGTTCGGTGACCGTGACGCAGAGCAAACTTTCAAAGATCCGGTTCGCCGCTTCTCGCAGGAACTGTGGGATCTGCGGCTGAAACTGAGCCCGGCGTCGCGTACCCTCTCCGAGTGTGAGCGCTACGATCCCAACAATACCGAGTTCAGTATCTCGCTGCTCGACTGCCGCTACCTTGCTGGAGACCGTGATCTGTTCCGCAAGCTCCACGACAAAGTGATTCCGAAGCTGGTGATGAAGGAATCCAAGGTGCTGCTGCAGGGACTCGCCGAGGTGACCCGGGAACGCCATGCCAAGCATGGCACGACTCTTTATCATCTCGAGCCGAACCTCAAGGAAGCTCCGGGTGGATTGCGTGATGTTAACGTTGCGAACTGGCTTGCGCTGATTTCGGCGATGGACAAATTGCATGACTGGCCCGAGGCCAGTTCGTTGCGTCCACCCGTGCGCAAACAGCTGGATGCGGCGCTTGATTTCCTGATGGCGGCGCGCTCCTTTCTTCATTTCCGCCACGGCCGCGATGACAACACCTTGAGTTGGGAGGCGCAAGATGCTGCCGCCGCCCGCAAAATCGGCGTTCCGGAAGCCGAGGAGCTTTCGGCTGCCGACTGGATGCGGATCTACTTCAGCCATGCCCGCGCCGTGCAGCGCACGGTCACGCAACTGCAGGAAGAAATCCCGGAAGCGTGGTCCGCGCTGTACCGGCAGGTGCAGAGCTGGCGGTCCCGGCTCACGACTTCGGACTTCTCGGTCGTCGACGGACTTATTTTTCTGCAGCAGCCCTCCGCATTGCAGGATCCCGAAGTGCTGCTGCGGTTGTTCCATTTCATGGCGCATCACGGGCTGAAGCTCAGCGCCACCACGGAATACCGCATCGAGCAAGCCCTTCCGGCGCTCGCGTCCACGCCGCCCAGGGGCGCCGAGCTGTGGCTCTATTTGCAGGAGACACTCCTGCAGCCGTATGCGGCTGACGCTCTACGGGCCATGCACTCGCTGCGGCTGCTTACACTGCTTCTCCCTGAATTGAAACTGATCGACTCCCTCGTCGTGCGCGATTTCTACCACCGCTTCACCGTCGACGAGCACTCGTTTCTGGCGATCGAGAGTTTGCACCGGCTGAAGCAATCGCAATCGGAGTGGGATAAGCGTTACGCGGAACTGCTCACGGAACTTGAGAATCCCGAGCTGCTTTACCTGGCGCTGTTACTTCACGATACGGGCAAAGGAGTGCCAAACGGCAACCATGTTCACGGCAGCCTGGACATCGCTAATCAGGCCATGGACCGGCTCGATGTCGATCCGAAGGAACGTGCCGAGGTTCTGTTTCTCATCGCGAATCATCTGGAGTTGTCGGCGGCCTTGCGGCGTGACATCTTCGATCCGATGACAGTCGCCGCCTTCGCCGAGAAGATGGGAACTCCCGAGCGCTTGAAGATGCTCGCGCTGCTGACCTATGCCGATATCAAGGCAGTGAACCCTGAGGCCTTGACTCCCTGGAAAGCAGAGAACGTGTGGCAGCTGTACATGGCGGCGGAGAACTACCTGAATCGCAGCGCTGACCAGCGGGTGCATGCCGAGGTCAATGACGAGAAGCTGGCGCGATTGCGTTCGCTGGCGCCAGTGACGGGCGCCAAGTTCAAGGCGTTTCTCGAGGGATTTCCGCAGCGATATTTGCTTGTGCACACGGCGGAAGAAGTAATGCGTCATCTGCAGATGGCGGATGAACTGGCAGGCGACCCCGTCATTGTCGAGTTGAAGCGAGGCCGCCACTGGTACGACCTGACACTAGTGACCAAGGATCGCCCCTTTCTTTTCGCAACGCTCTCGGGTGTGCTGGCCGCATGGGGAATGAACATTGTGAAGGCGAACGCATTTTCGAACGCGGCCGGGGTGGTGGTAGACACGTTCCATTTTACGGACCGCTTTCGCACGCTCGAACTCAATCTCTCGGAATGGGCGCGATTCAAGAACAGCATCGTCAGCGTGATGGTGGGCGAGGCTGATCTGGACAGAATGCTGCGCGACCGGCAGCGTTCGGAGAAGGGCGCGATCGCGAAAGTCAAAGTCGAAACGCAGATCGAATTCGACGATTCGTCCTCGGCGACGACGACGATCGTCCAGGTGATCACGCAGGATCGCCCCCGCCTGCTGCATGGGATTGCCTCTTGCCTCTCGGAGCAGAAGTGCAACATCGAAATTGCACTGATCGATACAGAAGGGCAGATGGCCATCGACACGTTCTACCTGACTTCTGGCGGGAGAAAGCTCCGGCCGGAGCACCAGAAGCAAGTAGAGAACGCATTGATAGAGCAATTGCGCGAGCAGTAGTTGCATAACCAAGTCGGCATCATGCGTGTGTCCGGGATGTTCTGCTCAAGGGAATGTGGCGCAGGAGAGCCGCTGTTCCCCAACTGAGGAGCGCTGCAACGGTGAAAACCAGGGTTCCTTTTGCGAAACCGGGGAGTTTCGTCTTCAGCAGCGCGAGTTGCAGCCAGCTTACGAAGGCGTAGTGCACCAAATAAATCCCGTAGGCGTTTTCGGTCAGGCTGTCGAGAATTCGATTGCGCTTCTTGGCGAAGCGCACGAACAGCGCCAGGAAGGCAAAGCTTGACGCGGCGCACGAGAGAGCGAACGCGGCGTCCCCGGCAATTTCCCAGCCACGCGAACCGAGGTGGACTGTCATGGCTGCGAGTCCCACGCCCGTTGCCACGGCAAATGCCACCAGGGACGCCGCGCACCACAACCACCAGCGGCGGGCGAGTTTGCCGTCGCGCGCGAGAAGGCCACGCCCCAGTCCGTAGGCTCCAACGCCAACTCCAACCAGGAAGTAGACCAGGTAGTGAAGTCCCCGGCTGGTCTGGAAGGTGAAGGGTCCCCAGGTGCTCCAAGTGAAGGGTGTGACCGCGACGGCTACGGGGACATAGACTGCTCCTGAGAACAGCGCCAGGCATAGAAAGAAGAGAACTGGACGACCCTGCGCACTGGATGTTACCCGGCCCAGTATCTCCGCCCACTTCGGAAGCAGCAGGAATAATCCCGCCGCGATGCCATCGAATGCGAGCAGCACCCAGACAAACCACGCCGGACCGCCGGGCCAGTTGCCGAGCGCACGCCACTGCTGCCAGTAGCCCGCAAGTCCTCCACCCGCGCCGCTTTGAAGATAGGTGGGATAGTACGCGAGCGGAGCTACGATGGCGGCCGCGCCGAGAAACGGCAACCCAAGGCGGCGTGCGCGGTCACGCAGAAAACTGGCGGCGCCCTTGAACTGCACACTTCTCCACACAAAGAGACCCGAGATGAAGAACATCAGGGCCATGAAAAAGATGTCATTGAAGCCAGCGAGCAGTCCCAGAGCGACCGACCGCTGGGCATCCACGACAGGGAAAGCCTGCCAGATGCGGATTGGCACGGTGAGAGACGAGGGCGGCTGTTGCGGAGCAAAGGGAATATAGGCCAGCGCCGCGTGGTGCGCCACCACCAGCAGGGTGATGAACGCGCGAAGATATCCGATGGAGACGTTATATGCGGGAGCCGCATGGGAGGTCGGTTCAGCGATTTGTTCTTGTGCGGCGATAATGTTTGAAGCTGGCATGGCTGGTTGCTCCTTCGTTTAGACGGACAAGGATTTCCTCGAGCGCGTCGCAAGCGTGCGGCGCGCTGAATATGAAAGTTCTTGGGGCCGTTGATTACGCCTGCAGAGAGGCAGGCTCTTGCGAAATTCTTCGCTTGCGAATGTACGTCAGCAACTGCCAGGAGTGAACCGCTGCGCCAATGCACACGCCGATCCACGTACAGACAAGGGCGAGCAGGATTGAGACGTTGATGACCGCCACAAGCCGCGTCAGGTGAACCACGTCTTCTGCGCTGCGGGCTCCGGCAACCAATGCCACGAACGGATGCCAACCAGGCTGCCCGGCACCGCCCGCGGCATTCATCATGTAACGGATGATCGTTAGCGTCAGCAGAGCCTGCACGAGTTGAGACCAGAGCGGAAAGGCTCCCCACTGTGGCCGCAGCAGGATCACGACCGCACGGATGATCACCGCGACAGCCAGGAGGACAATCGGGGCATAGAACTGGCTCCAGATCGGACCCGCAGTCAGAAACGATGAAGCGGGTCCCAGGACCAGGAAAGGATGATGCGGTAACAGCAGCAACCAGACGAGGCCGAATACATGGAAGGTCAGTTCACAGCTCGCCTGAAAGAATGACGTCTTCCGTTCCGTCTTCTCGAGGGGCGGGAGCGCGTTCGGGTCCCACTTGCACGCGATGTCGGCTATCGCATGGGTACGCTCCAGAATCGCGAATACAAGCGTGATGACTCCCGCGGCAACAAAGGCACCGGACCACAGACTGCCCAGCGTCATCGCAATCGCCTTGCCCCAGTCGCCATGGCTGTTGGCAAGGTTGACCAGGCCAACGATGAACAGCATCGCGGGGACCATGATCCACAGAACGACCATCTTCAACACGAATTCGTAGATGGGATAGAGCGTCGGCCCGATCAGGTGGCGCTTCGGGCCGAGGCGGCTGGCGACGACCATGGGAGCGCCGCAGCGCTTGAGGATCTCCGAGATCTCGTCCTTGTCGAGGGCGCGGCCAAGTTCGTTTTCCTTGTCTTCGATCTGCGAGCGGAGATCTTCCCCCAGCTCAGCCAGCAGGTCTTCCTGCCGGCGTGTTTTTGGCAGCCAGAAGCGGACGGCTTGCAGGTATCGATCGACGAGTTCGAGTGGATTTTTCGGTGTGCTCATGATTATGCCTCTTGAAGAATCTTGTTCAGCGATTGGTTAATCCGCTGCCATTCGCTGAGAAGTTGCTGGAGAATCCGTTTGCCCTCGGCGGACAAACGGTAGAAACGCTTGTTACGCTTGTCCTCTTCGCGCCACTGGCTCACCAACAGGCCCTGGCTCTCAAGACGACGTAGGAGGGGGTAGAGCGTGCCTTCGTCGATCTCCAGACCATCGTCGGCAAGGGCCTTGCGCAGGGTGTAGCCGTAGCGCTCGGTGCGAAGCTGGGTTAGAACCGCGAGGGTCAGGCACCCGCGGCGCAATTCCAGCTTCAGGTTCTCGAAGAGCTCGGACGCTTCTGGTGTACCGTTGGTCATATAGTATGTGACATACACTGTATCGCACACAGTATAGAAATGTGTCAAGCACTTTTTTCGCGTGACAACCGTCTGGTGTTCTAAATGTATGATTTATTGACGGATGGTGAAAAAAGCGAAGATCGAAAAGCCTGTCATTGAGGACGTGTGGGAGCGTGAGGCCGTCAGGAAGCTGGCGCGAGAGCTGGCTGACATTGCTGCCGACACCCTAACGGTGGAATCCGGAGCTGTGCGGAAGCCGACTTCGGAGCGTTTGGCGGCTGAGATCATTCGAGGAGCCGCCAGGAAGCCTGACCTGGTAAACCTGGTCCGGAAGGTCCGCGAAGCCAGCCTTGCACTATCGCACCCGCGATACGGCGCGCAGCAGGTTGCGGCTCCGATCCCCGCAGCCGCGCTTGTCGAGTCGGTCGTGGCGGCTATGAATCAGAGCCTGGCAGTCTGGGAAATGTCGCCGATTGCGACGGCAATTGACCGGAACCTGATGGCGGGGTTCAAGAAGTTGTTCGGGTATCCGCGATCGGCGGAAGGGTCTCTGGTTCCCGGAGGGGCATTTGCGAATCTCAGTGCGCTGCTGGCGGCGCGCGACGCTCTGGAACCGCGCGCGTCAAAAAATGGACGCGCGCGGATTGCGATCATTGTCGGCGCGCAGGCACATTACTCGATCGCGAGAGCGGCGGCGATCCTCGGGCTAGGCCGCGATGCTGTCTTCAAGGTTCCTCTGGACGTGGAGTTTTGTACCGACGTTGCTCAGTGCGATGCGGCATTTTCCGCGGCGAGGAAGGCTGGTTTCCGGAAATTCATTTTGGTGGGCTCGTCCGGGTCAACGCCAACGGGGAGCTTCGACGACTTGGTGCAACTCTCGAAGATCGCGCGGAAACATTACGCCTGGTTTCACGTCGACGCCGCGCACGGAGCGGGCATGGCCTTCAGCCGGAGTCTTCGCTGGAGGCTGAAGGGGCTGGAGCGAGCGGACTCGCTGATCTTTGATCCGCACAAGATGATGTTTATGCCGCTGGCTGCCGGAGGCGTGCTGGTGCGGGATGGTGCGTGTTTGTTGGAGCCGCTGGAAGAAGGAGCGCCTTATCTGTTCGGATCGAAGCGACGCTTTCCGGATTTGGGGCAACTCACGATTGCCTGTTCGCAGCGATTCGATGCGCTAAAGGTCTGGCTGGTGTGGCGCGTTTACGGTGCTGCGCTCTGGCACCAGCTCACGACGCATGTATGCGACGTCGCGCGGGCTGCATTTGACTACTGTTCGAAGTCAGAGATTCTCGAGCCTGTGCATGCGCCGCATTCGAACATATTTTGCTTTCGACTGCGCGAGCGTGGTCGGGATTCGGATCGGCGGCATTGGGCGATCAAGGAAGAGATCAACGAGAGCGGGTTTGCTTACATCAGTTCCACCGTGCTCGATGGTGGACGCGTGTTACGGATCGTGGTGATGAATCCGCGGACAGCCGCCAAGGATATATGCGACGTCCTACGAAGAGTGGAGCAGATCGCGGGGCGGTGAATATCGGTTTGGGGAAGATTTCGTCTCAGGATCGAGTGGCGTAGGGGAGTTCTGGGATTAGAATCTCTGGCCGCCGGCAGCTGGTTCCCGCCCTTGCAAGAAATGCAAGGACGGGGCACCCCACAGGAGTGATGGTATCGGGGAGATTCAAAAGCCTGGGCATCCGCCGGCCTTCATTCGACAGGCACCTCCCAACAGATTGTGGACTCCCGTCGACGTCCATCCTGCATCAGCTTAAAATCCGAAGGCTCTGATTGTAACGGAGATTGTCCAACAGCTACAGGCGAGCAAAGAAGGATCTGAAAAACTTGAGTCGATACGTCATTAGTGCAAAGTTGTTGGTCCGCGCAGGAGAGTGAAAATATGAACAAAGGTCGCCTTGAAGCCTTCAGTGACGGGGTTCTCGCCGTTGTCATCACAGTCATGGTGCTGGAAATGAAATCACCGCGTGGAACAAGTCTTGCGGCCTTAAAGCCTGTGATTCCGGTCTTGCTGACTTACGTCCTGAGCTTCGTCTACATCGGGATTTACTGGAATAACCATCACCACCTGCTGCACGCAACTCAGCGAGTCAACGGCTTAACTTTATGGGCCAACTTGCATCTGCTGTTCTGGCTATCGCTTGTTCCGTTCACGACGGCATGGATGGGCGAGAATCACTTCGATTCGTGGCCGATTGCTGTGTACGGGATCGTGTTGCTGTTGGCTGGGGTTGCATATTTCATCCTCACTAGAGCCCTCATCAAGCTTCATGGACAAGGCTCGACGTTGGCAACATCCATTGGGCGCGACCGAAAGGGGAAAACTTCCATAGCTATTTACGCCGCCGCAGTTCCGCTTGCGTTCTTGAAACCATGGATCGCCGCAGTCTGCTATGTTGCCGTTGCCCTCATGTGGCTGTTGCCTGACCAACGCATTGAGAAAAGGATTGCGCAGTCTCGAGACGAAAGACCTCATTGAGGGTTCTGTGTGCAATGGCGATTTTTCAACAGTAGTCTGGCCTTCGCGGCCCAACAGATTCATGACCCACATTCAATGATTTGGAAGTTGAATGTTAATCTGCCGAACTTGTCTGCTCCAGAAGCGTGGCTGTAGTCCTTGCCTGCGGCAGTTTAAGGTGGGGCATCGGTGGAGCTACAAACAGCCGTTGACACGGCTTGGCCAGGAGGGGTGGCCCGCCCCTTTGAAATTCTAATTTCTTTCCCATTTCGAAACTGTGGGTGCCCCGTCCTTGCGTTTTTGGCGAGGGCGGGTACGTACAAGACGCAAGGACAGGGCACCCCACAGTGTGGTTGGGATCAAAGAGTTAAAAGCCCGGGCCACGTCCAAAATCTCTCACTGTAGGCGGTCCAGTTATCCCGCGCTTCGCAAACTGTGCGACGAGCGGGGCACCCACAGTGCGTTAGCGTCGGCAACGTTAAAAGCCAGGGTCAACCGCCTTACTTCGTTTCGCCTAACTTGGTTGCTACCGGCTCGGAGGCGGGCTCATCGCCGGGCTGCACCGGAGCCGCGGGGAAAACGGCGGACTTGAGCCCGGTGAATTTGTTTGTTCCTGCGATATCACCCTCGGCTTGATCCTTCAAACCGAACCACAGGCCTGAGTACTTTTCAGATGAGACTGGCCTCGGGATGTGCTCACCTGTGATCTCCTCGAACACCTCGGCATTTACGAGGTAACAAGCCAGCGTTGACCACGGGGACTGTTCCCAAACGTCGAGCCCGTGCGGGTCCGGATAGATCTTCTGCATGATCTTTCCGCCGCGCCCGATGCCCATTTCATCAAATGTGGTTCGCTCGCCTCCGAAAAAGCGAAAGAGAGATTCCTTCGCCGAGGCTGCCGGCGCCTGAGAGGAGAGCTTGGCCGATTCTGACGAGAACATCGCTGTGAATGCACCCATTTTCTCCATGAAGTCGTTGCCGTTTGCCGACAGCGTGTGCCCCTGGACCGGGGTGTGCTTCCTTTTCAGCTTCTCCGGATCCTTTGGGTTGAAAAAGGCGATGCCGATGGCGCCGGTTTTAGATTCCTCGCCCATGAGTTGCTCAGCCACCGTGATACCTTCACCCTTCTTGTAGGCGGTGGCGACGAACTGATAGACGGTGCCGTCCTTGTCCTTCCACCCGTCAAGCCAGGGCTGCGGCGGCGCAACCAGGTAGTTGTCCTTCTCGAGCGTGATGCCGAGTTTCTCGCCCGTCAAGGCGTTAATGCCGCCTGCGCCGACCAGCATGGCGACAGGGTGAGCCGGAGATCTAAACGACATCCACATGGCCTCGGTCTCGTGCAAAGCCAGGAAGTACGCATCTTTATCCCAATTCTCCGGGCAGCGCTTTGCGTATTTCGCAACGGGATACAAATCCATGCGGCCGAGGCTGGGCGGCAAGTTGGAAGGTTGACGCCCGTCGGGTACGCGCACAGTGCGGTGAAAGACGACTTCGACGTTTTCGATGCGCATGACTATTCTCCTCTTTTTGCCCCGGGGAAGACTTCGTAATTGATGGTCACGGTCCGCCGGATTCCGGCCCGCTTCAAAAGCTTTTCACTGGGTGGCTTGTTTCCCGACATCACCATGCTGAGGTACGCCTTCGAAACTCGGAGATCTTCGGCAAACTTCGTCAGGGTCCGGTCGCCCTGGATTGTCGCCAGCAGTTCGGCGACGTCTTCTGTTGCTCTGCTGTGCGTCATGTAAGCATGTTTACCATTTTGGTTAACGTGTGTCAATCAAAAAGGTAAACAACTCCGAACGTCGGGAGAACGTGTGCGGTTGCGCGAGCGGCCATGGCCCGCGGCAGCTTGTGCAATAAGCTGGAGTGGGCCTCAGGGGCTGAAGCCCGGTTCCATACCCGTTGTAGCGGCACGAGTGAACTCGTGCACTTCCCGGTATGGCGGTCACCTTCGATCAGTTCGAGGGAATGGGAGGGAACGAAAACGGGGACTGGAAACACTGCCGTTTCCAGTCCCTATGTGTTTGATGCGCAACCTGGCTGGTCGGCCTACAGGTCGAAGCGATCGAGATTCATTACCTTGTTCCACGCTGCCGCGAAGTCTTTCACAAACTTCTCCTTCGAGTCAGCGCAAGCATAGACCTCCGCGATCGCGCGCAACTGCGAGTGCGAGCCGAAGATCAGATCGACGCGGCTGGCGGTCCACTTGACCTGGTTCGACTTGCGGTCACGTGCTTCGTACAGAGCTCCAGAGCCGTTGGACTCACTGGACGGCTGCCATTGCGTGCTCATGTCGAGCAGGTTGACGAAGAAGTCGTTCGTCAGCGTTTCCGGCTTCCTCGTGAAGACGCCGTGTTTCGAGTTCCCGGCGTTGGCGCCCAGGACTCGCAGGCCTCCGACCAGGACCGTCATCTCGGGAGCGGTCAGCTTAAGCAATTGTGCCTTATCCACCAACATTTCTTCGGGCGACAGGCGCGGCTTGCCGCTGACATAGTTTCGGAATCCGTCAGCTTTCGGTTCGAGCGGCTGGAAGGACTCGACGTCGGTTTGTTCTTGCGAGGCATCCACGCGCCCCGGCGTGAAGGGGACTTTCACGTCAAAACCGGCAGCCTTTGCGGCTTTCTCGACCGCTGCGTTGCCGCCGAGAACGATCAGGTCCGCCAATGAAACCTTCTTCCCCTTGCTGCCGTTCGATTGCGAGCCGTTGAACTCCTTCTGGATCCGCTCCAGGGTCTTGAGCACCTTCGCTAACTGAGCCGGCTGGTTGACGGCCCAGTCTTTCTGCGGCGCGAGGCGAATGCGCGCGCCGTTTGCCCCACCACGCTTGTCGGAGCCTCGGAATGTGGACGCCGACGCCCATGCCGTCGAGACCAACTGGGAAACCTTCAGTCCGGACGCGAGGATTTTCGCCTTCAGGGCTGCAATGTCCTTGTCTCCGATGAGCTTGTGATCCACCGGTGGGGTCGGGTCCTGCCACGGCAACTGCTCCTTCGGAACGAGCGGGCCAAGATAGCGAACGATCGGACCCATATCGCGGTGCGTCAGCTTGAACCACGCTCGCGCAAACGCGTCTGCGAACTGATCCGGATGCTCGTAGAAGCGGCGCGAAATCTTTTCGTAGGCGGGGTCAAACCGCAACGACAGATCGGTGGTCAGCATGGTTGGTCCGCGATGCTTTGCGGGATCGAAGGGATCGGGCACCGTACCGTCGCCTGCGCCGTTCTTCGGTCTCCATTGATGCGCACCGGCGGGACTCTTGGTGAGTTCCCACTCGTACTTGAACAGGTTCTCGAAAAAGTTGTTGCTCCACTTGGTCGGCGTCGTGGTCCAGATGACTTCCAGGCCGCTGCCGATCGCGTCACCGGCTTTACCCGTCTTGAATTTGCTTTTCCAGCCGAGGCCTTGTTCTTCGATTGTGGCGGCCTCCGGCTCTGCACCCACATTGTCTGCGGGTCCAGCGCCGTGCGTTTTGCCGAAGGTGTGGCCGCCGGCAATCAGCGCGACGGTTTCTTCATCGTTCATCGCCATGCGGCGGAAGGTTTCGCGAATATCCCTGGCCGCAGCGATGGGATCGGGGTTGCCGTTCGGCCCCTCCGGATTGACGTAGATTAGCCCCATCTGTACGGCGCCGAGAGGATTCTCAAGATCGCGGTCCCCGCTGTAGCGTTCATCGGCCAGCCACTTGCCTTCTGGGCCCCAGTAAATGTCCAATTCGGGCTCCCAGGTGTCCGCGCGACCGCCGCCAAAACCGAAAGTCTTGAAGCCCATCGACTCCAATGCGACGTTGCCGGCAAGAATCATGAGGTCGGCCCAGGAAATTTTCCGGCCGTATTTCTGCTTGATCGGCCAGAGCAGGCGGCGGGCCTTATCGAGGTTTACGTTGTCGGGCCAGCTATTGAGGGGAGCGAAGCGCTGCTGGCCGGCTCCGGCACCGCCGCGGCCGTCGCCGATGCGGTATGTGCCTGCGCTGTGCCAGGCCATGCGAATGAACAGGGGCCCGTAGTGGCCGAAGTCGGCCGGCCACCACTCCTGCGAGTTCGTCATCACGGCGTGAAGGTCTTTGATGACGGCCTTCAGATCGAGGCTCTTGAATTCCTTGGCGTAATCGAACTTCTCGCCCATCGGGTGGGACACGGGAGTGTGTTGGTGCAGGACCCTCAAGTCCAACTGGTTCGGCCACCAGTCGGCATTCGAGTAGATCTTGCGAGCGCCGTGCGCGACCGGGCATTTGGATTCGGTTGCAATGTTCTTTTGCTGAGTATCAGGGATAGCGGTTTCCACTGTATGGTCCATATATTTGTCGTCCTTTGAATTCGTCAAATGGCTGTCATACGAATCTCTGTTTTTAACTTCGTTCGTAAAATTACGTTTTGGCGCGGCAGCGGCGGCAGAGACCGAAGATCTCCACCGTAGGCTGCGTCAGATCAAATCCATCCGGGATATGCGGAGACAGGCGTTTGAAATCGATGAAATCACCTTCAATGTCCTGCACGGATTTACAGCGCGAGCAGACCAGGTGATGGTGAAGATTGAGATTGCCGTCGACACGTAAGGTAGAAGAGTGCGGAGTGACTTCCTTTAACAGACCGTGTTCCACGAAGAGACGCAGATTGTTGTAGACCGTCGCCAGAGAAATGTGGGGAATGCGCTTGCGCACGGCGGCGTAGATCTGTTCCGGAGAGCGATGGCCATGGGAAGCGACTACGGCTTCATACACCACGTGACGCTGATGAGTTGCCGCCAGGCCGCGCTTCCAGGCGAGTTCACGGAACTGCTCGTGGGACAGACGCATGGTTATTGGATAGGAATTATTCTAAAACTGGGCAGACCGGCCCTGTCAACTCGTGCTTGTGGAAAATGCGCAGTCTGGCGGCTCATCGTCAATACGACTCTCGCCAGCGCGTCGCTGTGACAGACGGCGCATGCTTGCACCTTCTGTGGAGTTCGCCGCGCGGCGGCTGTAGCGGCGACGCGTTGCATGTCACAGGAACGAATTTCTCACTGACGGACGCAACTCTGCTTCTGTAACCGTCGGCCCGTTCCTATTCCTCTTCTTCCTTCACCTCGCCGCGCTCGGCCTTTGCTTTTTCGATGATCTTCTCCTGCAGCTGCCCGGGGACGATGTCGTAGTGGTGCATTTCCATGTTGAAGCTGCCTCGGCCCTGGGTCATAGAGGTCAAGTCGGCGCCGTAGGTGAGCATTTCGGCCATGGGGACTTCGGCCTTCACGATTGTGTTGCCGGCCTTGTTGTCCATGCCCTGGATGCGTCCGCGGCGGCTGTTAAGGTCGCCCATGATCGATCCGGCGAAATCATCGGGCACCGTGATCTCGACGTTCATGACCGGCTCGAGGAGTGTGGGCTTGGCTACCTCCATCGCTTTGCGGAAGGCGATGCGGCCAGCTAACTGGAAGGACAGGTCATTTGAGTCGACATCGTGATACGAGCCATCGTAGAGAACGACCTTGAAGTCGACCACGGGATATCCGGCGAGATAGCCGCGTCCGGCCGCGTCCTTGATTCCTTTTTCGACCGCAGGGATGAAGTTCTTTGGGATGGCGCCGCCGAAGATGTCGTTGACGAATTCGAAATCTCCTCCCCGCGGCAGCGGCTCCATTTTGATTTTGCAATCGCCAAATTGGCCGTGGCCGCCGGTCTGCTTCTTGTGGCGTCCCTGGACATCGGCCTTGCCGCGAATTGTTTCGCGATAGGGAACCTTCGGCGCTTTCAGGTTGACCTGTGTGTTGTAGCGCTTCTTGAGCTTGGAAACGGCGACTTCGATGTGCTGCTGACCCGTACCCGCGATGAGAAATTCTTTCGTCTGCGGGTCGCGGAAGAAGCGCAGCATCGAATCTTCTTCCATCAGCTTGTGCAGGCCCGGCCCGAGCTTGTCTTCGTCGGCGCGGGATTTGGGTTCGATCGCGAAAGTGATCGCCGGCTCGGGCAGTTTGACCCGCGGATATTGGATCGGGGCAGACTTGTCGCCCAGGGTATCGCCGGTGAGCGTGTCTTTCAGCTTTGCTACCGCGCCGATGTCGCCAGCGTGGAGTTCGTTCACCGGAACCGCGTTTTTTCCTTGCATCACGGAGATGTGCGAGAGCTTTTCCTGGCTGCTCTTACTGAAGTTCTGCAGCGTGGCGTCGTTCTTCAGCACGCCGGAGAAAACCTTGAAAAAGGAGATTCGTCCGGCAAAGGGATCCGACACGGTCTTGAAGACGTAGAGTGAGACCGGCTCTTCGTCGGTCTCATGGCGGCGGGGAGCATCGCCATTTCCGCCGGCGGCGACTTCGCCCTGCACCCACTCGTGTTCTGACGGCGCCGGGGTGTAGTCGACGATAAAGTCCATCACGCGGTCGGCACCGATGTTGCCCAGACCAGAGCTGAAGATTACGGGGAAGATCTTGTCTTCGCGGATGGCGTTGTGCAGGGCCGGGACCAGATCCTCTTCGGCAAGTGTACCGGCCTCGAAGAACTTCTCCATGAGTTTGTCGTCGCCTTCAGCGACCAATTCCACCAGTCGCTCGTGCGCCTCCAGCGCCTGATCTTTCAGATTGGCTGGGATCTCCGTTTCTTTTCCCTTGCCATTGCCGCCCATCTCGTAGGTGTACGCCTTCATGCGGACCAGATCGATTACGCCCGACAGACTCTTCTCAGCGCCGATCGGCAACTCGATCGGGATTACGTTTCGTCCGAATGCTTTTTCGACGGATTCGAGCACCCGCGTGGCGTCGGCGCGCTCGCGGTCCATGCGGCTGACCACAATCAGGCGGGGCGTCTTGTACTCTTCGCAGTAGTTCCACACGCGCTGAGTCACGACTTCCACGCCGGCCACGCCATCCACGACGACGATGGCGGCGTCGACGACAGGCAGCACCATCTTAGCTTCATGCACGAACATGTTGAAGCCGGGGGTATCTAGGATGTTGATCTTCGTTCCGCCCCATTCGACGACCGCGGCTCCGGCCGAGATCGACATCTGGCGGGAAATTTCCTCGTCGTCATAGTCGGTAGTCGTGGAACCATCGTCTACGCGGCCCAGACGCTGGGTGGCTCCTGAGGTGTACAGCATGGCCGATACCAGGGACGTCTTGCCTGCGTGTCCGTGGCCGACCAAGGCTACATTCCGGATGTTTGCTCCCGAATAGACTTTCAAGTTGGGCTCCTCCGGCAGGCGCGGGGAGTGAACGGCCTATAGAAGAGAAATAAGGACAGGAACAGGCCAGCCCGAGATCACCTGCCAAAACCTAGGATGCTAACACGCGGCAAGCAGACCTAACAACCGCCTGGCAGAGCGCCGGTCAGCCGTTCGACGTACGGCCCGTCCGGTTTTTGCCCTAAGGGCGCCCTGCACAACCTCCGGCCCGACGAAAGCAACAAACCTTGGTCCTTTTCTCTCGCTCCCTGTGCGAAAGAACAAAGACAAGCAAGGCGGCAATAAGAACGGAAAGTGCGGCAGTACCTAATTCCGTCGGGGAACACGAAGGAGCCCACTCTGGTGTCAGACCAACTACTTCCGAACGCGAACGTACCACATAAACCGCTTGCCACTTCTGGTATCATCGTGCGCGGCATGTTCGGCGAGCAAACCAGCGAACAGTGGATCGCGAAATACGAGCGCAGCCACCAGCATCCAGTCAATCGTGCTTGTCATACCTTTGGCATACCAACCATCCTGATTTCAGTGGCTATGTTTGGCCTGGGATTCCTGTATCACCGCCTGTGGTGGGTAGCCATCACGCTCTTCGTTGTGGGATGGCTCCTTCAATTCATCGGTCACGCCTTCGAAGGCAAACCGCCAGAGTTCTTCCACGACTGGCGCTTTCTGTTTGTGGGCGTCCGCTGGTGGTGGGCCAAGATGAACGGCAAAGCCTGAGTTCGGCTCAATCCCTTCGTGCCGTGATCTTAGCTGGCGAAGGCCATCCGCTTTCTGCACCGCATGGGTCAGACATGTGAGCGAAGGCCGTCTCTCCCGGAAGACACCAGCAATGTTTGTAAAAGTTGCGCCTCTTTGCGCCTGATACTTGCCTGGCCGGGCTTTCTGCTCTATGCTCAAGGCAACTTGGGGGTTCTGCCTTACCAGACAGCATGCAGCGGATCACTGCCAGATTTCTGCTGTTGATGTCGCTTCTAGGGACGATTGTCCCCGTCGCGATGCAGGCGAAAGCTACGCCTCCGCACGCCTGCTGTCTCCGGAAAGGGCCTCATCGTTGCCATGACTCGGCGCGGGGACATTCCGAAGAGCTTGTTCTGCGGGACGCCGGATGTTGCAACCAAAGTTGCTGCCGGGCGGTCACTAGCTCTCAATGGGCGCATCCGCAGCCGTCGCTGAATGTGGTCTGCGACCAGGCCGCGATCGGTTGCGAGATCAGTGATCCGGGCAACGAACCATCGACCCTAAGTTCTTCCCTCCTGCGCTCTCGGGCTCCTCCTTCGTCCGTCCTCGCCTGATTCTTTTCCAAAGATTCCGCTAGCCGTCTGTTAGCTACGCCTGAATGGGCGGCAGGTAACTGTCTTCATCTCAGAGAAAGCGGATTCTTCGGGCGGCGTTTGCGGGAATAGTGGGGCTTAAGTCCATCAACGGACACCGAGGAAGATCGCATGCAATCTCTTGGCTTTCGGCTGTTTATCGCATTCTTCACTCTGAACCTTTGCGCATCGGCGTCTGTCGTAAGTTCGGTGCGTGGCGTGATTCACGATCCGCAGCATCGTCCCGTGCAGGATGCCATGGTGATGATCAAGGCCAAGAACTCCGAGTGGGCAGCCACGGCGAATTCGGATAGCGACGGAAACTTCGCTTTCAATGCCGTGCCGCTGGGGGAATACACCGTCACGGTTGCACGTGTGGGATTTGAACAGTCCGCGCAGGACGTGATGGTGGTCTCGAACTCGAGTCCCGTGCTGCATTTCGCGCTAAGCGTCGCCGGCGCAAAAGAAACGGTGAATGTTTCGAGCACGGCGGAAGAGGTTCCCACCGACACCGCCACGCCGACTACGGTCGTGAACCGCCTGGATGTCGCCCGCACCCCTGGTGCAGCGCGCACGAACAGCCTTGCCATGATTACCGACTTCGTGCCCGGTTCCTACATCACGCACGACCAATTGCATATTCGCGGTGGACATCAGACCAGCTGGCTGGTCGACGGAGTTCCCATCCCCAACACCAATATTGCATCCAACGTGGGGCCGCAATTCGATCCCAAGGACATCGATTATCTTGAAGTTGGTCGCGGGGCCTATGGCGCGGAATTCGGCGATCGCACCTACGGCGTCTTCAATGTCGTGCCACGCAACGGATTCGAGCGCAATCGCGAGGCCGAACTTCTTCTCAGCGCCGGCAGCTTCTATCAGACGAATGATGCTTTCAGTCTCGGCAGCCACACCGAACGCCTGGCCTACTACGTGAGCGTCAATGGCAATCGCAGTAATCTCGGGCTCCAGACACCCGTACCCGAGGTAGTCCATGACGCCAGCAACGGCTATGGCGGTTTCGGCTCGCTGATCTTTAATCTCGATCCTTCCGACCAGCTACGATTCAACACTTCGATGCGCAAGGATTTTTACCAGGTTCCATATGATCCGTTCCCCAACGACATTGAGAATGGAGACATTCCTGAGAACGGCTTCCAGGCGCAATATCCGAGCTTGGGGCTGCGCGACGCGGTCCACGAGTCCGACGCGTTGGTGAACTTCTCATGGGTCCACACCTTCAATCCAAGACTTCTGCTGACCGTGTCGCCTTTCTACCACTATAATGCTGCGCGCTACGAAAGCCAGCCTGACGACGTGCCTGTCGCTGCCTCGCAGGACCGCTCCTCGAATTACGGCGGGGGACAGGTAAATTTCAGCGCGCACGTTTCAAGGAATGACTTTCAGGCAGGTCTGTACACCTTTTACCAGTCGAACCACGAAAGCTTCGGAGCGATATTCAACGACGGCAGCGGAAACCCTCCATTTGCCGACGCCGAGCAGCCCAACGGAAATCTCGTCGCATTCTTCATCGAGGACAAGTTCAAGCCTTTCTCGTGGATGACACTGAGTGCCGGCATGCGGCCAACTCACTTTTCCGGCAACAACGGGTTCTCGGAAAGCGCTATCAGCCCTCGCTTCAGTGCGGCCCTCACCGTTCCTCGCTTGAATTGGACTTTCCGCGGGTTCTACGGGCAGTACTATCAGGCTCCGCCCCTGGTTACTGCCTCCGGACCATTGATTGATTTCTGCAATGGCAGCGATTGCGGATTCATTCCTCTGCCGGGAGAGCGGGACGAGGAGCATCTGTTCGGCGTCACCATCCCGTTTCGGGGATGGGTGGTCGATGCCGACACGTTCCACACGCGAGCCAGCAACTTTTTCGATCACGACGTCATCGGGGAGTCCAACCTGTTCTTCCCGCTCACGATCGAGAAGGCTGTCATCAACGGATGGGAGGTTACCTTACGCTCGCCGCGGCTGGCCCGTCGCGCGCAGTTGCATCTTGCGTACTCCAACCAGATCATTCGAGGAGGCGGAGCCATCACCGGCGGGCTCACTGATTTCGACACGCTCGACTTCGAGCCCCTCGATCACGACCAGCGCAACACACTCAACATTGGCGGAGACGTCTCGCTGCCGTGGAGGTCATATGCTTCCGCGAACGTCTACTACGGCTCCGGATTCACCAACGGATTTCCGGACCAGCCCTACCCGGGAGACTATCTTCCTGCACACACGACCTTCGATCTGACGTTGGGGAAGGAATTCGGCGAGCGCTTCTCGGCTTCCGTCACTGCGTTGAATGTGACCAACCGCCGCGTCCTGCTCGATAACAGTGAGACGTTCGGGGGATTTCACTGGAACAATCCGCGAGAGATCTTTATGGAACTGCGGTACCGGTTTCACTTCTGAGAAAGAGGTTTTACAACGGGGGCGCGGGGGAACACAGACTCCTCAGATCAAGCCTGTACACCTTAGGGGCCTCCGTGGCGAGTGTCTTATCCTTGAGTTAGTTTCTCCCGGAGCAGTTCCTCAACGTCGCCGATCTTCTCGCCCAGCAGATTCAGTTTGCGCGCCAGACCCTGGATCTCGACTTCGGAACGCCGGTTCACGTCATAGTCGAGTTCACCCCGGAGGCGGTCTTTCGTGTCCTGGCGGTTCTGGCTCATCATGATGATGGGTGCCTGGATGGCGGCCAGCATCGATAAGAACAGGTTCAGCAGAATGAACGGGTAAGGATCCCAGGAGCGGGTTCCGAGCTTGGACGCAAAAATGACGTAGAGCGTCAGCGCGAGCAAGAATGAAATGATGAATATCCAGGATCCGCCGAAACCGGCGACGGCGTCAGCCAAGCGGTCTCCGAATGTCGCTTCCTCCTCGATGATTTCGTTCGGGTGGCGGTTCGCTCGGAGACGTACCAATTGCTGGGAAGCATGGAATTGCCTGCCAAGCACGCGGAGCATGTCCATTCCTGCGAGTGGCTTGCGTTGGAGCAGCACGGCGATGTCCTCGCGGTCGACTTCAAGGCAGACGGCTTCGTCAATCGCTTCTGCGTCGGTCTGATGGGGTGTCTGATCGAGCATAGATGCGAATCCGAAAAATTCTCCATGGGAGGGTTCGTCGATGATGACCTCCTGCTCTTCCTGGTCGTGGGTTGACACGCGCACACGGCCAGAGACGACGACGTACGCCTTGCCGCTCGAGTCGCCCATTTTGTAAATGCGCTGGCGCGCCGCAAAGGTTTTCAGTTGGACCTGGCTGGCGAGAACCGCCGTCTCCTCTTCATCGAGCAACGAGAACAGCGGGACATGTTTCAGAACTTCCGGGTTGCATGCCATTGAAGAAGTCTCCGCGGAGAAAAATTCTCGCGTAGGATTTCACAAACTGCGCCGATGAACAACACGCACCTTAAGGGCTGCCGCGCCAGGCGTAGCAACCAATCCGCGTAAGAGTTAAAGTGAGTACAAGGTGAAAAATCCAATCGATCGTTTCATTGTGGTTCTTCTACTCTTCTCGACTGTGTTCGTTACTGCTTGCCACCGCTCAACGCCGCAGGCCACCAAGCGATATCCGTTCACGGGCCGGATCATCTCGGTCAACACGCAAGAGCAGTCTGCGAATATTGATGGCGACCTGGTCCAAGGATTCATGGAAGCGATGGTGATGACGTACAGAATCAAGCCGCCGTCTATGTTGAATCAGCTTTCCCCGGGCGACTCGATCTCGGCCGAGGTCGTGGTGGTAGACCACGATCCGCGGGATGACAATGCCGATTCCGACTACTGGCTGGAGAATGTGAAAGTGACGGACCACGCCGCACAGCCTCCTGCCACCGGGCCGAAGGCGTTTCACATGCCCTCGCCCGGGGAGGAGGTGCCTGATTTCGCATTCACGGATCAGGACGGGAAGCACATTTCGCTGCATCAATTTCGCGGCAAAGTGCTGATGGTGACATTCATCTACACCCGTTGCCCGTTTCCCGATTTCTGCCCGCGTATGAGCGGCAACTTTGCCGAGATTTACAAAAAGATCGGCACAGATCCGCAGCTTGCTAATACATATTTGTTAAGTGTCAGCTTCGATCCCGAGCACGATACGCCCAACGTTCTCCGCCAATACGGATTTTCGGTGGCGCACAAACACGATGCGGCGCTTTTCCGTCGCTGGGAATTCGCCGCTCTGAAAGCTGACGATTTGCCCAAGATCGCGGACTTTTTTGCGCTCACGGTGAAGCCCGAGGGCGGCATGATCACGCATAACCTCAGTACGGCGGTCATTGGCCCGGACGGCAAGATTGTCAACTGGTATCACGGCGGCGACTGGCAGGTTTCTGATTTAATAAAGGACGCCGCGAGTGTTCACGCTTCCAAGGCGTAGGCCCAGGATTCGTTTCGTGGCAAGAGGAACTCATGAGATACGTCCTGCTCGTCCTTGCGGTCCTTGGCATCATTGCGTCTGCGCTTGCGCTACGCGAGCATTACCGCGAATACGGTGATTCCCCATGCAGCATCAACGAGCGCTGGGATTGCGGAGTGGTGAATCACAGCCCGTTTGCGGTGTTGGGCGGAGTTTTCGAGCAAATGGGCATTCATGCGCACATTCCGATTCTTAGCGGGATGCCGGTCGCCACAGCTGGGATCCTTGGCTACATCGTGATGGCAGCGGTAGCGTACCGCCGGGCTTACCGCGTGCTGCTGATCCTGATTTTGGTAAGCCTGGGCTTCTCTCTGTATCTCGCGCATATCGAGAAGGATATCCTGGGCGTCTGGTGCGTGTACTGTGTGATCTCGTTGGGAATCATTTGCCTGATGTGCCTGCTGAGTCTGGGAACAGTGGTTGCGCAAGCCGTGCGCAAACCGAAAGCAGTGTGACAGTCGCGGCATCGGACTTCCGCCCTGGTCTTGCGATGAGGCAATTACGCAATCGCGCAAACTCCTGTGGATTGTTCGAGTGGGCTCGGTGAACGAGTGACGCTGCTGTTCCATCGGTTCAGGGCTTCGTGAATAACAACTGAGAAGTTGGTTTCAGATGAGAGCTGCCGTCTTCCTCGCGATATACTCGCTTTGTCTGTTTCTTTCCCTGGTGTCTCGGGCACAAGATGTCCAGGCGCGAGGAGAGGCACTGTTGAAGCGGGCCCGCGAGGTGTCTGACATTCGCGGAGCCAAGGCGCCAGGCTTTCGGCTTACGGCAACCTTTACTTTCGTAGACAAAAATCTGGCGCAGGAGGCAGGAACCTTCACAGAAGTGTGGGTCTCAGATTCGCGCTGGCGCCGCGAGACAGTTGTCAAAGATCTCCACCGCGTGGAAGTAGCCGGACCGACACGGCGCTGGCTTCTCGAGGGGGGCGACGATTATCCCGATCGCGCCGCCAGAGTCGCAACTGAGATGCAGTTTCTTCCCGACGGCAATGAGATTTTCAACTTTGAATCGATCAAGGATCATCCGGAGAAAGATCCACCGTATGAATGTGCCATCACAAAGCGCGGTCCGCATCAGGAGGCATCCGGATTTTGTTTCGACAAGAAGACGGGCATTCTTATAGAAAGCGCATTTCCGGAATTACGTGCGAGCAAGATCGGGGAACCGCTGAGACCGGTTGAGCACACATGTTCTTACAATTCGTTCAGGCGGTTTGGAAACCTTTGGTTCCCGCGTGAAATGGAATGTCTGGAGGACGGTCATAAAGAAATTACCCTTCACGTGGCAGAGCTTTCCGCGGAGAGTTCGCCGGACCCGGGTTTGTTCCTGCCACCCCCGGGAGCCCTTGAATTGGCCAACTGCCGCGGCATGCTGGTTCCCCCGAAGGCAATATCGGGTCCAGAGGCGCGACTCCCAAGTGTGACCTCCACACCGAGCCGCGTTTTGTTGTGGCTGATTGTTGACACAAAGGGCCACCCTCAAAACGTGAAAGTGATTAATGACGGCGGACAGAAAGACAGGAATCGTATGGCGGTAGAAACCGCAAGGGCGTGGCGTTTCAACCCGGCCCGGTGCGATGGCGAACCCGTCCCCTTTCCCGCCAAACTGGAACTCGACTTCCACTTTGTCCACTGATGCAACCGGCACAGTGTGCGCGCTCAGGGTGCGCGATCGCTAGCCTCGCTCGAAGGCGTGTTTCTTCTCCAGTTCCTCGACCGCGGAGCGCCTTGCATTCTCAAAGCGCTCCGCCTGATTCATCAGACCGGGTGTAGCTTCAGCGTATTCGCCTTCAATGCGGATCAACCCCTGGGCCGCGACCAGTCGCGCTGCAATTTCGATGACATATGCGGGCGTGGTCTGTACGTACTGCGCCTCGGCCGGATCTCCAATCCACACCCGCGGCGCGTTGGTCAGCTTTGTGTGCCAGAAGACCTTGCGCTCGATGAATTCCGCCATGGCGTCGTCGGTCGCTCTCCCGAACACCCATTGCCCTCGCTTGAAATCATAGTGCCGGCTGGAAAACGGGACGGGCAGCAGTTTCCCTGATCTCAGAAATTCAATTTGTCGCCGGTCGACTTCTTTGCGCAGCGCGTTGATGACGGGCGCCGAGGCATCTTCCGGTTCGAGTGAGGGCATAACCTCTCGAACCGTCTGCGACATGTTCACGGCTACCGGCGCGTGCAGGCCCTCGGAGCCCTCCAGAACGATATCGCCATGCAATACCCAGAAATCGGCACCGGAGGTCGACGGATGAAATGGCCAATCCAACTTGACGGTCAGAGGCAGACCCGTAAGGGTTACCCAGATCTTTTTTGTTTGTGCTTCACCCGCAATCCCACCACTCTCATGCGACATGAGTTGATTTCCTATCAGTAGAAATTCCCGCTTGAAATCTTATCGAAAGAACACGGAGGCCATGGTCAACGGGCGCCCTAAGACGAAGGAATTTCGATCACTTCTTGCTAATGCTCCGTCCCTTGCTCCCTCGACCTAAGTTCGCCATCCAGGGTAGAGCGTATCTTCAGCGCCAATTCTGCCTTCGTGAACGGCTTTTGCAGCAACTGCACGCCGGGCTCAAGGACTTTATGCTGCACGATCATATCGTCGGTATACCCGGTCATATACACAATCTTGGTATTGGGATTCTGACCGAGCATCTTTTCCGCCAATTGACGCCCGCTCATGCCGGGCATGATGACATCGGTCAGGAGGAGATGAATCGGTCGACCGAATTCGTCCGCAGTGCGGATTGCCTCCTCGGCACTGGCGGCTTCCAGCACCTTGTATCCGTAACTCTCGAGAAAGATCCGGGTCAGTTCCCGCAAGTCCGGTTCATCCTCGGCGACCAAGATGGTCTCTGCGCCGCCGGCCACACTGGAGGGGAGCAAACGGTCTCCTTGCCTGCCGCGATCGCCCTCGGTCGCGGGCAGGTAGATGCGAAACGAAGATCCGAGTCCGGGTTTGCTGTCCACCTGGATGCCGCCGCCACTCTGCTTGATGATTCCGTACACGGTCGACAACCCCAGGCCCGTCCCTTTGCCCATCGGCTTAGTCGTAAAAAACGGTTCGAAGGCATGAGACAGAGTGGCCCCATCCATGCCGTTCCCGGTATCGCTCACTTTGAGCATTACGTAGTGGCCAGGCGGCAGATCCAGATCACGAGCTTGCTCGGGCTTAAGCTCGACGTTCGATGTCTCCATGGACAGCTTTCCGCCCTGCGGCATGGCATCGCGCGCGTTGACCGCCAGGTTGATCAGGACACGTTCGAGTTGACTAGGATCGGCCTTTACCGTCATGAGCGACGGATGGAGCCCGGCAATCAGTTCAATATCCTCGCCGATGACGCGCGCCAACATCTTCTCGACATCGGAGACAGTTTCGTTCAGGTCAAGCATTCGGGGCTGCAGGACCTGCTTGCGGCTGAAAGCCAGCAATTGCTGCGTCAGGGAAGCGGCCCTTTCGGCGGCGCGCCGCATCTGCTCCAGCCCAGTGCGCGACCGCTCATCGACATCTCCGGCCAAGAGCAACTCCGCGTGCCCCATGATGATGCTCAGAATGTTGTTGAAGTCGTGTGCAACGCCGCCCGCCAGCCGACCGATGGCCTCCAGTTGCTGCGCGTTCCTGAGTTGCTCTTCGAGATGCTTCCGCTCCGTAACGTCACGCGTGATGCCCCAGGTCCGGACCCAATGTCCGTCGACAACGGTTCCCACCATCGTATTGCGGAATACTCTTCTCTGGCCCTGCGCATCCATCTCGATCGATTCCTCGTCGCTGATCCGATATCCGCTACGGATGAATCGTTCCATGAATTGGCGGGTCACAGGATCGTGCAGAATAAGGAACTCGGAAAGTCTCCTGCCAATCAGCTCCTGGGCAGAGGCCCGGCCGTACATGCGGGCCATGGCATCATTGCTCTCGGCCATATATCCGTACTTGTAGCCCCAAGCGAGCTGTTCGTCGATGGAAAGGTGACAGGGAATCGGGGGATCGTGCTCCATCCGGTAGATTCCTTCGGAACTCTGTGCGACGAACGTTCTGTAGCGCTCTTCGCTTTCCCGGAGAGCCCGTTGGGCGATCTTCTGCTCGCTGATCTCGACCAGCAGGCCACGAGTGAGTCTCTTGCCGGTCATGGGATCGCGGACAATGGTGGCTTCATCGCGCACCCAGATTTCCTCGCCGTCGTGGCGGCGCATGCGGTATTCCATCTGAAAGAGGCGCCCTTCCTCCCAGCTGTCTTCCAACAATGCCCGAGGCTGATCTTCCGGATTCAGATGCTCCCACCAAAAACGCGGATCGGCGAGGCATTCCTCAGGCCTGTAGCCCAGGATCGTTTTGACCTGGGGGCTCATGTAAAGAAACGGGCCGAAGGCGCCGGTCTCGGCCACATACGAGATCGCCGGCACGTGTTCAACCAGCTGCCGGTACTTTGCCTCCGCTTCTCGCAGTGCTGCGTTTGCACGGCGGCCCTCGTCCTGGGAACGAAGAGCAGTAATCCCGAAGGCCAGATTGTTAGCCATCTCGGTCAGCAGTTCGACCTCGGAATTCTCAAAAGAGTTCGCCTGCTCCGAATAAATGGCAAGCGCGCCGAACGGCATCCCCACGGCGCGAAGTGGCAGGGCGATGATGGCCGCATATCCCCGCTGAAGAGCCGATTCGCGCCATGGTTTGAATAGGGGATGATTGGCAGTATCCGAAAACACACAGATGCGATTATCGCGAATCGCGGTACCGGTCGGTCCCCGGCCCCAGGGGGTGTCGGACCAGCGGAGTTCAATCGTTTCCAGATAGCCGGAATCGTAACCGGCATGTGCCATCGGCCGACTGGTCTTCTCTTCATCCTGTTGCGCATAGACAATGCCCGCCATGCGATAGCCGCCCACTCGCACGATGATTTCGCAGATCTGATCCAGCAACTGCTGTTCGCTCTTTGCTTCAGCAAGCGCCTGGTTGCACCCGCTCAGGGCGCGGAGTGCCCGAGTCAGCCGCTTAAGCTCTTTATTGATCTCGTGGTCGCGAGCGCTCGGACTGGTGTCGGTGGGGTACGGACCTGCAGCTTGATCCGACACTGCTGCGCTCTCGGGCGCCCGTGCGCCGCCTGGATTGTCAGGATTCAGGTTCGACTGTGTCAAAGAATCACGGGCCGACACATTTCGTCGAGCCCCGCCCCACGCAATAGTGTACATATTTTGCCGAGGATGCTCGCCAATGTCACGCGCGTTCGGGTTCCCGAACGAGTTCGAATCACCCAGCAGCCACAACGTGCCTTTTTGTGGGCCTTCGAGCCCCAACAAAGGTTTGGAATGGACTTGGCGGGAGGAGCGGATATGGCGCGAAACCAGCCCCTGATTTATACTCGTAGTTTGCCCTAACACCGTCGAACGAATCAGGAGCAGGTACTTTTCATGCCTAAGCGTACGTTCCAACCCAACCGGCGCAAGCGGAGCAAGAAGCACGGATTCCGCACGCGCATGAAGACCCAGGGCGGCCAGAAGGTTCTTTCCCGCCGCCGCGCCAAGGGGCGCAAGCGGGTCTCAGTAAAACCAGGATTCCGCGAGTAGTGTGGCGGACGCCCCCGTCCGCGCGTCTGTGAGAGCAAATATTCAAGCAATTGTGACCGTCAGTGTGCCGGAAGAATCGAATGAGGGTGTCGAGCGGCGGACTGGCAAGGCTGCTTATCCCCGCAGCGGGCGGCTTTTGCGCCATGCCGATTTCGAGCGCGTGTACAGGCAGGGCCGCCGCCACTTTTCGCCGTCGATGACAGTGTTTTACCTGGAACGGAAACCGGCAGAATCAGGCTTGAGTGCAACGGGCTTCCGCGTTGGATTCACCGTCGGCCGAGCCCTCGGGGGCGCCGTACAGCGAAATCGCATGAAGCGCCGTCTGCGCGAGGCGGTTCGACTAAGTCGGCCTGCGCCGGGGGCTAGCGTAGACGTAGTGATTAACCCCAAGAAGGTGACCCTGACGGCCGGCTTCGACGCGATTCTGAACGAAGTCCGCCAGGCTTTCGTAGTGATAGAGAAGAAGCTGTCCGGAATCCGGGGAGGGGCGACCGCTGTGAACAAAGAGATGGGCGAAGGCCGGAAGCCAGACGCCGAGAGGCGATAACCGTGCGCAATTTTCTCCAACGCGTCGTGCTGCAGATACTGAGAGGCTACAAATGGGCGATCTCGCCCATGTTCCCTCCGGCCTGCCGCTACACGCCGACTTGCTCGGAATATGCGATGGAAGCCGTTGAGCGCTATGGGGTTTTGCGCGGAGGACTAAAGGCGGCGGCGCGCATTTTGCGCTGCCAGCCGTTCGCGAAGGGCGGCTTCGATCCGGTGGTCGAAAAGGCAACAGCAAGCGACCAACGATTAACGACGGATTTCCATCGCGCTTAAGGAACTACAAGACTTTGGCTGAATATAACAATCCACAAAATGAGCCCGGCAGCGACCGGCGCGTGCTGCTGATCTTTATTGTCTCGTTCGTCTTTATGCTGCTGGCACAGCCGCTGCTGAAGAAGTATTTCCCGGCTCCCCCGGCTCCGCAAAAAGTAGCGCAAACCGAGCAGACCCAGCCTGCACCCCCACCTAGGCAAGCAGCAACCCCAGCGCCAGTACGTCCATCGGCGCCGGCGGTCGCCAAGCAAGCGTCCAGTGAGACCGAAACTGTCATCGAGAGCGACCTCTACCGAGTTACCTTCACGAACCGGGGCGCGCAGGTCAAATCGTGGATCCTCAAGAAATTTGATAACGATGCCGAGAAGGGTTCACTGGATCTAGTGAATCCCACGGCGGCAACGCAATATGGCTATCCGCTCTCGTTATGGACGTACGACGAAGAGTTGCGCGGGAAGCTGAGTTCGGCTTTGTACATCCCTACGCGCGAGGGCGATCAGATCGCGTTCGATTACTCCGATCAGGATCTATCTGTTCACAAGGCGATCAGGTTCGACGGCACGTACGTAGTCAAAATCGAGGCCAGTGTCACGTATAAGGGAAGTCCGAAGGAAGCCTTTCCCGCCTGGCCCTCGGGCTTCGGAGATCAGGCCACGCCTGTGTTTTATGCGACTTCGCTTCTCGCGTACCAGTTCAACAAGAACATCGAGCGCGTGCAGCCGCGCTGTGGGGGGTTCTCGCTGTTCTCGAAATGCACTCAGGTGATCGGAGGAGCGACGGTTCCCGGTCCGTTCCACTGGGCTGGTCCCACTGATCAGTATTTCGCCGCTGTTTTTATCCCGGATGATCCCGCGACGGTTTCGATGGTCACTTTGAACCACAGCATGCCGATCGCGAAGGACCCGCAGAAACCGCAAGAGACGGTCAATGTCGACGTCATCGGGGCGGCGGTCGGAAATCTTCATGGAACCGCCTCCGAGCGCCTGTTCGTGGGTCCAAAAGAACTTGAAGTTCTGCAAAAAATTCCTGTCCCTGGCGTGTCTGGCGCCGACAACGATCTGAACGGGTTGGTCGATTTCGGATGGTTGGGCATTATCGCGAAGCCGCTGTTTGTGTGGCTGCGCTGGACGTATCATCATGTCATCCCGAATTGGGGTTGGTCGATCGTTCTCCAGACACTGATCATCAGCCTGGCGCTGCTTCCGCTGCGCATCTCGCAGATGAAGTCGATGCTGAAGATGCAGCGTGTGGCGCCGCAAATCAAATCGATTCAGGAGAAATACAAGAAATACAGTCTGCGCGATCCGCGCAAAGCGGCGATGAACGAGGAAATCGCCGCGCTATACAAGAAAGAAGGCGTTAATCCTGCGGGGGGATGCCTGCCGCTGTTGATCCAGATGCCGTTCCTGTTCGCGTATTACCGCATGCTGTCGATGGCGATCGATCTACGGCACGCGCATTTTCTTTGGATTCACGACCTGTCCGCGGCCGAGCCGTTCCCGTATATTTTGCCGATCCTGATGGTAGTTAGCAGCCTCATCACTCAGCGCATGACGCCGCAGGCCGGCATGGATCCAGCACAGCAACGGATGATGACCGTGATGATGCCTCTGATGATGGGCTTCATCTTCTTCCGCCTGCAGGCTGGACTGAACCTGTACTATTCGGTGGTAAACCTGATTTCGATCGCGCAGCAGGCAGTCATGAATCGTACTTCCCTAGGGCGCGAAATGCGCGAAATCATGGCCAAGCGCGCCAGGAAGAAAGACAAGTGACAGTAGCGCCGCCGATCTGGGCGGCGGTCGCGGGCATGTTGCCCGCCGTCCCGGGTGCGAGGAGATTTTTGGGGTTCAACCCTAAGCGGAAACGCAAATTGCAAGGCCGTCCGCTGAAAGCTGACGGCTGACAGCTGAAAGCTTCTCTTATGGACAAAGTCGCCGCCGCCAATAAGATCAATCAATTCCTGCAGGCCGTCGTCACGCACGGCGGTCTCCGCCTCAAGTACCGCATCATCGTCGATCCTCCTCTTCCCGAAAATCGCGACTGGGAGAAGCCCGAGATCCTGGTCGACTTCTCGGGGCCGGACTCGACGCTGCTGCTCGACCGAGGAGGCGAGTTGCTGCGAGCTCTCGAATTGCTCGCGCTCGAAATGCTGCACCTTGCCTCCGGTGAGCACGAGAAGGTCTGCTTCGACTGCCAGAACCGGCGGTCGATGCGGATCCAGGAACTGCGCGCGGCGGCCACGGTTGCGGCCGAGAAAGTCCGCAAGACGGGGGCTCCGTACCAATTCAGCCCCATGTCGTCACGGGAGCGGCGAATCGTGCACCTGGCTTTGCGCGACGAAGCCGATCTCCACACCGAAAGCGAAGGTGAAGGTACGCAACGTCGCCTCGTTGTTTACCCGAAGGACTACAAGGGCGCGGCTGGAAAACCAGCGCCTCGATCTCTTCCGTAAAGCTTGAGGGCACCCCCGGTGCGTTGAGGGGGCAGGGCATGAGCTTTTGACGAGGATTTCGAAGGTCCCACTTTCACTTTTTAGCGAGGCCCCTGCCCGGCGATTTGTGCTCCGATAACTTCTTCGCATCCCACCCATTGTCGATCTTGATTCGTACCCTGAGAGGTGCTCGTGTTCACAACGCAAGCAAAAGGGGCGGCCGATGGGCCGCCCGTATAACCGGTATTGTGGCAAGTGGATGCTATCTTCCCGCGCCCGCTGCGGCTGCTTGTGGCATCATCCCGGCAATCTTCATGCTCTCAATGCGGTTCAGCACCGCCTCCATGCTAGATCCGGTATCCACGCAAGCATCCACATACGGATGCCGGCTTCCATCGGCATGCATAACGAGCACGCTTGTCTCCGCGTTCACCTTCTTCACCATGTAGGGCAGATGATGACGATCGTTTCGGCTCAATTCCGACCCCAGAATCACCAAATCAAATGTGGCGTTCTTCAACGCCGCTTCCACCCCCTTGCGTCCCTCTGCCTTTTGCACCACGTGCCCAGCCTTCTCGAACGCCGCGGCTTGCTTCGCCAGCACGTCTCCATCACCTTCGCCATAAAGAATTCTAAGTTTTGCCTTCGCCATGGACTCCATCCTCGCTGGCACCTGACGCACTGGTGCCTGCCAGTGACGGTAGCAACGGTCCCGGCCACCATAAACGTCACCGAAGGCCCATCCCCAAGGTTTGAATGAGGGAACGGCCGCGTCCGCCCCGCGATCCGCAGCGAAGCGAAGGGCTCGTGCACCGCGGCGGTGGGCAAAATTGTGCTGCTCTCGACTGCGGGTTATCATCAACGCCCCACGCCAAAAACTTGCGCCGGACGCCCCGGACGAAGGCGTCCGGGGCTACACAATCCCTAAATTCCTTCCCCAAAAAGCCTCTCCGGCGATACACTTCTGCGCGGGAGGCTTTGACATGTCGGCCACGCTCGTCTCGAGAGCGGTACTCGTATCGATTTTGCTAGCCCCTTTCGTCGCCGCACAATCCGGCGGCAATCAATCGACCACAACCTGTAATCTTGAGGACGGACGCCAGGTCTACATTCGCTACACCCCTGTTTCCGCGAAGCAGGAGAAGATGTCCAACGGCAAGCCTTGGGCTCCAGGCGGAACGGCGATGACCCTGTTTACCGAAGCGCAACTGAGTCTCGGCACCTCCACGATTCCAATTGGCGCTTACACTGTTTACCCGATACCCGCCCGCGGCAACTGGTCGATTGTCGTCAACAAGAACGTCACACCCGGCGCGGGTTACGACGAAAAACAGGATGTGGCGCGCGCTCAGATGGAAACCGCCCAGGTGGAATCGGCTACCGACCAACTGGAAGTTGCATTTGCGCACGTCGGCAACCGCTGCAGCCTGCGTGTTTACATCGGCAAGACCGCGTCTTTCGTAGACTTCAACGCGAAATGATGTCGTGCAGGCGGTTTGCTATTGGGCAGTCATCATTCCTCAGCGAGCGGAACTCACAAACGTGGGTGTCCACTTCTTGCCGATTTTGCGAAGTGGGAATTTGTGCTCTATTTCTGAGACAATCCCCTGCAATGCGTCTTCTCGTGTGGCTTCTTCTTTCGGCAACGAACCTCGCACAATCGGGGCCGCGGATTCAGATCTCCCAAACGACTGAAAACCTCCGTGGCATCAACGTGGTATCGCGGCAGGTCGCCTGGGCAAGCGGAACCCACGGCACGTATCTTCGGACAGTGGACGGGGGCCAAACCTGGACTCCTGCGCAGGTTCCCGACGCGATCGGGCTCGATTTCCGCGCGGTGGTGGCGTTTTCGGCCGACGAGGCTTTCCTCATGTCGGCAGGTCCGGGCGATCAATCCCGTATCTATCACACCTCCGACGGCGGCCAACACTGGCAACTCCAGTTCACCAACCCGAATCCGAAAGGATTCTTCGATTCGATGGCGTTCTGGAACCCGAAGCATGGGTTTGTCCTGGGCGATCCCATTCCCGATGAAAGTGGGAAGCTGCATTTCGAACTCCTCAAAACCGAGGACGGACAGAACTGGCAGCCGATTCCGCCTTCGCAGATTCCCGAGGCTCTCGCAGGCGAAGGAGCCTTCGCGGCGAGCAACTCTTGCATCGCGATTCTGCAATCGAAAGGCGGTGCGGGGACTTCGTCCTCCACTCGTAACGACGACATCTGGTTCGCGACTGGCGGAAAAGCCGCCCGGGTATTCCACTCCTCCGACGGGGGAAGAACCTGGCAGGTTTCGAATACGCACATCCTTCAAGGATCTGAATCGGCCGGCATATTCTCTATCGCATTCCGCGACGCCCAACACGGGGTCATCGCAGGAGGTGATTACAAGCATACCGACGAGGATGGACCCGACCTCGCCTTTACGACGGATGCTGGCAAAACCTGGACGCTGTCAACCCTTAAGCCGCAGGCGTTCTTCTCGGCAGTGGCTTACGACCAGCAGGTGAACGCAGCAGCCATTCGGCAGCAGGCAGAAGACCAATCGACAAAGGGGATAGGGAAAAAACTCACTCCGGTCGCGCCGCAACGCCTGTTCATCATCGGGGAAGATTTCATCTTCGACTTTCGCCCGCCCAACAATCCCCGGCGCATCAACGGGAAGAAAAAGCAAGGCTTCGCCTTCAATGCGGTAAGCCCGTTCCCGGACGGTGGGGCATTGGTCGTAGGGCCAAAAGGAACCATCGCGTACGTCCCGTAGGCGAGTGTAGGGACGGACGCCTTCGTCCGTGCCCGGCGCGAAGCGCGGCTGGTACTGCCGGCCCCCCGTCTGTGGTTTCCCCTGCGCGCTGCCGCGCGCAACCCCGAACGAAGGCGTCCGGGGTACACTGGTTACCAAAGCCCCTTCCCTTCCTGTCCTTTGCATCCATCCAGTTATCCCGCACCATATAGAGGATTAGAAATCTCTCAATCTCCCCCAGATCGAGAAACACCGTGAAGAAACTGTCTCTATCCCTTGGCTTTCTTGCCGCCGCGGCATTTGCATCCGCGCAAACACAAACGACTCCGTCATCGACCTATGCGACCACGGCCCAAACGGCCTCGAGTGGCACGCTGACACCCGCGGCTGCGCCCACTGTCTCGCGCAGCATCAAGGCTATGCACTATCGCCTGCAGGGCGGGTCTATGCGCGTTGATTTCCACGGCACGGATTTGATGCAGCGGGCCGCCGGTGAAGCCAGGGTGGAAGGTAAGAAGACCAATTTCCAGATCGAAGCCAGGTTCGAGGGACTCGAAGACGCAACCAAGTTCGGGCTGGAATACCTGACTTATGTTCTCTGGGCCATCTCGCCGCAGGGACGTCCCGACAATCTTGGCGAGTTGACACTCGATCATCACGGCAACGCCCAACTCAAAGCCTTTACTGATCTGCAGACCTTCGGTTTAATTGTGACCGCCGAGCCCTACTTCGCCGTGACGCAGCCCGGGAACATGGTGGTTGCCGAAAGCGCGAGCATCAGCGGCGCGGCAAGCGAGAATATCGATACCAAATACGAACTGGTCACGCGTGGAACGTATTCGGCGACAAACGCCCACATTCAGGACGCGATTTTCGGTATCGACTCAAAGACTCCGCTCGAGCTGTTCGAAGCGCGCAATGCCGTCCGGATCGCGCATATCGCGATGGCCGACAAGTATGCGCCGTCGATTCTTTCCAAGGCCGGCCAGCAACTGCTGAATGCCGAGAGTCTGTATCGGCAGAAGCAGAAGCGGGAAGTGGTTTCAGCCGCCGCCAAGGAAGCGACCCAAACCGCCGAAGAAGCGCGCGTGATGGCCGTGAAGCAGAAAGCGGAAGAAGACGCTCAAGCGGCCGCTGCCGCTCGGGAAGCGAAAGCCCGCGCCGATGCTGAAGCTGAGGCCAGGCGCCGCGCCGAAGCGGAAGCTGCCCGCCAGGCCGCCGAGCAAGCCCGCCTGCAAGCCGAACAAGCCAAAGCCGAAGCCGAGCGCATGAAACAGGAAGCGCTTGCAGCTGCTCAGGAAGCGGCCCGGCAGAAGGAAGAGGCTGAGAAAGCAAAGGCTGAAGCCGTTGCACAACAACAAGCTCTCGCCGCCGATGCCGCGCAAGCCCATGCGGACGCGCAGAAAGCCGAGAGTCTTCGTCAGCAGGCCGAACGCGAAAAGCAAGAACTCCGAGAGCGGTTGTTGCAACAGCTCAACTCCATCCTTGCGACCCGCGATTCCGCCCGCGGGCTTGTCGCCAACATGTCCGACGTGTTGTTCCGGAGCGGCAGCTACGAACTGGCTCCCGGAGCGCGCGAGCGCCTGGCGAAGGTTTCCGGCATTATTCTGGCATATCCCAGCTTGCACGTGTCGGTCGAAGGACACACCGACAGTGTCGGCGGCGACGAATACAACCAGAGTCTCTCCGAACTGCGGGCACAGGCAGTTCGCGATTATTTCATTCAGCAGGGAATTTCGTCGAGCTCGGTTGAAGCTCACGGTTACGGCAAGACCGCCCCCATCGCAAGCAACGACACGCCCGAAGGCCGCCAGCAGAATCGTCGAGTGGAGTTGGTGCTTTCCGGCGATGCCATCGGCAACCAGTTCGACCCAACGACGACAGGGCCGGCGACCAGCGCTGCAGCCACACCGCGCCAGTAACCTTGTGTAGGGACGGACGCCTTCGTCCGTCCCGCTCGCAAAGCGAGCGTCCGGGCGGCGTGGGAACACACTGGAAGCCGCTTCTAGCTCGATCGCGCCGCCAGCAGCTTCGCCGCATTATCGCGGTAGACGCGCTGCAGAATCTCGTCGCTTAGTCCCAGCCCGTAAAGCGGCCAGTGATACCCAAACTGATTGGTCTCATAAAAATGCTCGTCCTGTGATTCGAGTATGCGGAATGTGATGTGATACATCTCCGCGTCGAATCCCATGTCGGTGCCGTACACGAGGCGGTCGGAGTACTTGGCATAGAATTGTGCGGCGAAACGAGGGATGGGGGCAGTCTCCGCGTACCGTGCGGAAATGTCGGCATAGAGATTCGGATTGCGCTCAAACACTTCCCCCAGATGTGCGAGATCGTAGTCGAGATTGGCGAAATGACACGCAACGAACGTTGTTCTGCGATGACGGGATGCGGTGTGCTCGAGGATTTCAATCATCCCCGGCAGCTTCACGATGTTGGGCTGATTATCTAATCGCCATTCGTAGGCATTCATCAGGCCATCGTTGTGCTTGTCCATCCGTTCGTACATCCAGATTGGATCAGCCACGTGCAAGCTCACCGGCATCCGGAGTTCGCCTGCTTTCTCCCAGATTGCGTCGACTCGCGAGTCGTCGGGATGAATACCTGGCGCCGTAGATTTCCCGGAGCGCAGACCTTGTCCTTTGTCGTGAATTTCGCCAATGCCCTTCGCCCCTTTGTCGCGGCAGCGCTCGAGTTCTTTTATGGCTGAGTCCGGAAATCCGGCGGTCTTGTGCCCGGTGAAATCCAGCCCACACCAGACTTCGAACCGCTCGGGATATTTCGAGTACTTCGCATGGATCTCATCGAACTCCTTGCCGACGGTCATGGTGAGGATCATCGTTTTCTCGACGTTGGCATCGTCCATGTTCTTGAGCCACGTGGTGATCTCGGCTTCCGTCTTAGGATAAGGGTGCGAGTGCATATCGATGATCGGGAACCTCGCCTTGTCGATGCGCGTGATCGGAATTTGGTAGATGGAGCGCGGGCGATAGTCTTTGAGAAGAATCGTGTTGGGGTTTGGCGAGGCGCTCGCAGAAACAGCTTTCTTCGGTTCGGCTGCGAGCGTGGAAGATGGAAGTGCAATCGCGAGTCCGGCGAGATTAGCGGATTTCAGAAATGAGCGGCGGTTCATGAGGGCTCCGTGTTGTGCCGATAAGCTTTGAGACGATGGCTGCTGTGGGGATCGCTTTCCCACTGCGGCAACATTGTAGACTTCTCTTCGCGTGTCGTTTCTCCGTTAAATCAGGACCGTCCACCTGGTGAAAAGACGGTCAACCACAAAGGGCACGAAGGCCGAGCCATAGGGGCGGCGCTGGCTGGCAGGGCATAGCAGGTTCAGATATGATTCGGTGAACTTCATGCGCTCCATCCTCTCCATTGTCATTCTTGTTTGTCTGGCGACGTCATTGGTTGGCGCCTCAGACAAGGCGGTTCTCGGTTCGTGGGAGGGTGAATCGAAGTGTACTGTTGCGGATTCGCCGTGCCACGATGAACACGTGTTGTATCAGATCGCAGAGGACAAGAAAGATCCCTTCCAACTGAATTTGGATGCCTACAAGGTCGTGGAGGGCACTCCGGATTTCATGGGCACGCTCGCCTGTCACTACGAATCGAAGACAGGGGCGCTGAGTTGCACGTCGAGCAATAAGGATAACGACGATTGGGAATTTCGTGTCATGGGCGATGCCATGACGGGCAGGCTCATGATCGACCACGGTAAAACGCTGTACCGGCGTATCGCCCTGCACAGGGTTCCGAAATAATCGGTGACTGTTTTGATTTCCATGCTGCGCGGTGTGAACCTCGGTCCGCATAACCGGATCAAGATGGACGAACTGCGTGCATTGTACGAATCGTTGAGGTTTGAAGATCCGCGGAGGTATGTGCAAAGCGGAAACATTATTTTTCGCACAAAAGAGAAAAACAGCCCTCTGCTGGCTAAGAAGATTCAAAGCGCGATCGAAAAGAAATTTGGATGCTGCCCCGAAGTGATTCTTCGGACCGCAGAGGAGATGCGAAGGGCGATCGCGGCAAATCCCTTCCCTGAACGGACCAAGGCGGAACCCGGCAAAGTGCTGGTCACCTTTCTGGCTGCGGAACCTCCCAGGGAAGCACGAGTCAATCTAGAGAAGTTCAAGGAATTGCCGGAGGAGCTGCATCTGGAGGGTCGCGAACTTTATATATACTTCCCGAACGGTGCGGGCCGGTCGAAACTCCCTTGGTCTGCGGTGGACAAGCTGCTGAAGGTGACGGGCACAGCGCGCAACTGGAACAGCGTACAAGCGATCCTCGCCATTGCCGAGGAGATGGAAGGTATATGACGCGCCGAGCGGAGCTATGGAGTTACTTCCTTTCAGGTCCCTCCCTCTCTAGATTTGATCTCAGGATGGAAAAGGAGGCTCATGCGACGAACAAGGATATGCGGGATCCTGATGTTCACCTGGTCGCTCATGGTAGTCCCCAGGATGAGAGCGCAGTCGGCCGAACTCTACAAGGAACATTGTGCGAACTGTCATGGGGCTGACGGCAGCGGGTCAACGACCGCAGGGAAGAAAATGGGGCTGAGCGATCTGCGCTCTTCGCAAATACAAAAGCTTTCGGATGAAGAGCTCTTCAAAACGATCGCATATGGAATCAACCACAAGCAGTATCCTCACACCTTCCTGAAACGCGGGCTCTCCGAAGAACAGATAAACCAGCTTGTGGTTTATGTTCGCAAGCTGCCAAAGAGCAAATAGGCCCGCTTCACAAATCGTCGCGTGGAGTCCGGCAGAACGGCGAGAAGGAGCAAAGCTGTGAACATCAAGACGGATGGGGTCTGGTGCGCGCTGTTGATGCTGATTGCGACCATGAGCGCGGCCCAAACGCAGGAGCGCCGGATTACCGCGCGAGAAATTGTTGCCGAGATACGGAAACAGGTCGGCGTGGAATGGAAGAAGGATACAGTCGATACCTTCAAAGCTGGGAATCCTGACGCGCCGGTTACCGGAGTCGCCGTAACCATGATGGCGACCATGGACGTGCTGCAGCGTGCGGCGGCCAAGGGAATGAATTTCGTCATCACCCACGAACCCACGTTTTATGCGCACCTGGATACTCCGGAGGGTATTCCCGAGAGTGACGCGGTATGGGCTGAGAAGAGAGCGTTTATTGAAAAGCACGGCATGGTGGTCTGGCGCTTTCATGATCATTGGCACATGCGCAAACCGGACGGAATCGAAGCCGGAAACGTGCACGCCCTGGGATGGGAAAAGTTCCAGCGTTCCGACAACCAGTATCTTTTTGTGATCCCGGAAATCAGGCTGAAGGACCTGGCGAACCAAGGCGCGTCAAAGCTGGGCTCATCTGTGCTGCGGGTGGTGGGCGATCCGGAGATGGAGGTCACGAAGGTCGGCTTCAGCCCAGGCGCAGCTGGCTCTCAGCGTGAACTTTATGCCCTCGAACAGGATGAC